>Ga0209070_100053_pt1 | contig 189737 bp, 184 predicted proteins | sample SynthPrep_5_END__FD_187205 | JGI IMG/M metagenome (GOLD analysis project Ga0209070, IMG submission 187205) | Synthetic microbial communities from Ohio, USA - SynthPrep_5_END_DS10_MetaG (SPAdes) (version 2) | ecosystem: Engineered > Bioreactor > Aerobic > Activated sludge | place: USA: Ohio... | reverse complement strand
ATTGATATTGGCTGACACACCGTCATCGCGAGCAGGCTCACTCCTACATTGGTTATTTGTCACGCCACAAATCCCGAGCCAATCCCGAATCCCTGTGGGAGCTGGCTTGCCAGCGATGAGGTCGGCACATTCAATATTGATATTGGCTGACACACCGTCATCGCGAGCAGGCGAAGGCCTACATTGGTTATTTGTCACGCCACAAATCCCGAGCCAATCCCGAATCCCTGTGGGAGCTGGCTTGCCAGCGATGAGGTCGGCATATTCAATATTGATATTGGCTGACACACCGTCATCGCGAGCAGGCTCACTCCTACATTGGTTATTTGTCACGCCACAAATCCCGAGCCAATCCCGAATCCCTGTGGGAGCTGGCTTGCCAGCGATGAGGTCGGCACATTCAATATTGATATTGGCTGACCCACCGCCATCGCTGGCAAGCCAGCTCCCACAGGTTATGTGTCTAGCCACAAGGCGTGAGCCAAACACAAATCCCTGTGGGAGCAAGCTTGCTCGCGAAGGCGTCAGCACAGTCAGTATCATCATTGCCTGACCCGCCGCTTTCGCGAGCAGGCTCGCTCCCACAGTTTTTGCATCCATCCAAGATCCGATTCCATCCTCAAATCCCAGGCACAAAAAAGGGGACTTTCGTCCCCTTGCGGTATCCAGCTTCGAACCTCAGTAAATATCTTTCGACAGCAACGTAAACGGTGTCTTCACCAGGATCTTCAGATCCAGCCACAACGACCAGCTGTTGATGTACTGCAGGTCAATCTCGACACGCTTCTGCATCTTGTCGATGGTGTCCGTCTCACCCCGGCAGCCGCTGATCTGGGCCAGCCCGGTGATCCCTGGTTTAATCCGGTGACGCGCCATGTACGCGAGGATTTTCCCCGAGTAGTAGTTGTTGTGCGCGACGGCGTGCGGGCGTGGGCCGACCAGGGCCATATGTCCCTGCAACACGTTGAACAGTTGCGGCAGTTCATCCAGCGAAGTGCGGCGAATAAAGCGACCGACTGCGGTGATGCGCGAGTCATTACGGCTGGCCTGCTTCACGTCACGGTCATCGTGAACACGCATCGAGCGGAACTTCCAGACCTTGATCACCTTGCCGTTCCAGCCATGCCGATCCTGTTTGAAAAACACCGGGCCTGGCGAGTTGATCTTCACCGCCAGCGCAATGATCAGCAGGATCGGGCTCAGCGCGATGATCGCCAGAAACGCCACGGTTTTTTCCACCAGACTCTTGCTCAAAGCAGCGGTAGGGCGACTGGTCAGCGGGCTTTCGTTCAAGTAGATCGCCGGCAGACCGTCCACGACCTTCACCGAGTGATTGAGCAGCGTCAGACTGTTCAAGTCCGGCACCCACACCACGTCGACGTTGGCACCCAGCAAGTCACCATAAATCGCCTCGATTTTCGCGGCTTCACACAGCGGCAGGGTGATGTACAAGCGACGAATGTCATGCGCCTCGATCAGCTCCAGCAACTGTTCCTGATCACCGACAACACGCGGTGCATCCGAACCCAGTGCAGACACATCACCATTGCTGACCAAACCTACCAAAGGCAGATTTTCCAGTTGGCTGAGCTTCTTCGCCAAACCCAGCGCCAGTTCGCCGGTGCCGACGATCAGCGTCTTGTGTTCGCTTTTACGCGACCGTTGGTAGTACTTGGAAAACGCATGCAGCGGGGCGTAGAGAAACGCCTGACCGAGGAAGCCATACACCGCCCAGCTCAGAATCACCTGCCGCGAAAACAGCTCATCGGCCTGGCAGACAAAGGCGATGCACGCCAGCGCCGCCATGGTCATCGACCAACCCATGAACAGCCGACCGAGACCGGTCAGGTAGTTGTCACGCTTGCGATAAACACCGCTAAACGTATAAGCCGGCACCGACGCCAGTACCGCCAGGGTTGCACACATCCGGTAGTAGAACGCGACCGTCCCGGTGTGCTGCTCGGCGAGTATGAACAACAGCGTCACCACAAAGCCTTGTGCCAGCGCCCATTGGCCCCAAAAGGTCAGTCCCTTGAGGCCTGTGCTTCGATTGATACTTAAAGAAAGATCCATACGGTATCCCCAAAAGACGTCCATTCAGGTTTCAACAGTTGAAATCCGAGTTGTTATGCAGACTTATTGTTTTTGTTTTAACGAGTGTCCTGAGGTAACAACATCGATATGCCGAACTGTCGTCAGTCAATAGACTAAGTTATTGGCTGGAATGGTGTCTGACGAGTTCTAACAAGATGGCACAGTGCCAACTTTTTAATAATTAAATAGAAGGGTGTTAGAAAAGGTCGTAGAGCGAGGGGTGAATAAAGTATGTTGTATTTGTTACTGTTGGAGGGTGGAGGCAGGGAATATTTACTTCAGGGAGGAAAATCAAGCCAAACAGAGTGCTCTTGTTGTTTTTGTAATCGCACTTTTTTCTGTTTGTTCTGTTCGTGGAGGTCTTGCGGGGTTACGCGACGACTTCCTGAATCAGGCAATAACCGCGGTTTCTGACAGCACGAAACAGTCGCTCACCATTACTGGCGCTTTTGAATTTGTCTTGCAGGCGACTCAAGCACATTTCCAGGCCGCGATATTGTTCCGGTTCTCGACCTATGCTGAGAATCAGCTCGTCACGACTGACAACACGCTCTTCATGGCTGAGCATTTTTCTGACCAGTGCTGTTTCCAGGCCAGTCAGGCTGATTTCGACATCTTCTTTGACCAGTGCACCCTGAGCGGGGTCGAGATGCCAGGTTTCATTGCCGGGCATATCACCTTCAACGGCAGGTGGCATGTTGCGGGATTCCCCGGTAATGACCGGGACATTCTGGAAAGGATTAGCCGATTGCGCGGCGCGCCATTCGGACTCGAGCGTGGCCACTATTCGCTGAGTATCGTGTTCGATACTGCGCGGGATATTTTTTCGACTGATGCCTGGATATGTGAACTCCATCACCATTGGAGCGGAAGAGGGCGAATCAACCCCTTCAAACGAATTGAAACGTTCACTGGACAGCATGCTCTCCAGTTCGCGTTGCGACGTTGTACTGTGAGTCACGACAACAAAATATTTCCTTGGGAGGGTTGTACTAGTTTCCATGTCTCTCTCCTGAATACATACCAAAATTGGCTAAAAGATAAATCGGCAGGCGAGCAATGACTTCCTCGGAAGTAATCGATAGGCAGGGTCTGGGCCCAAGATTGGCCCTCGATAAATTCCACTCGATCTGCTGCTATGTTATGGAGTTTTATTGTTATGGGGCGTGTTGTCGCGCTCATTCAATTGCTTGATTTCAAACAGGCGTGAAGCAGAACGGGAGCTATATGGTTGCATTAGACGATCCTTCGTACGTATGCAAATGGGATGGCTGCCCGAGAGTCAGGCAGTCGATATCAGACCCCGCAGCAGGCGATAGCCATAGCCGCGAATGCTCTGAATCGCGTTTGTACCATACATGTCCTTGATTTTTCCACGCAAGCGACTGATTGACTTCTCCAGCGCTCGAGGGTCGTAGAAATTGGTGTTGAGGCCCATGATGCTGGCGATTTCATCATGGCTCAGAATGTGATTACTGGTTTGCGCGAAGGCTTCGAGGATCTTCATTTCGGCAAATGAGATATCGAGTTTCTTGCTGGTGCCCATCAGGCAGATACGCGTCGGATCAAGCGTCAGATCGATATCGCGTTGCCATTCTTCGCTGTTGAAGAACTCGCCCAGCAACTCGGCGCCATCGTCGGAAAGGGTATTGAGCTTGATACAAACATCCGCGCCAGCCAGATAATATTTGATCTTGTTGAAGGCGCCGCGACCGGTGATGACCGCGCAAATGATTGGTTTCAAGTTGTCGCTGCGCAGGTTCTCGACCAGGGCAAGATTGTCTTCGAGGGCCTGAGGGCTGTCGATAACCAGGAAGATCGCTCGATACGAACCAGACTGTTCATTCAACTGATATGAACTAGTGTACGCGCTGGCTTCGAGCGCCATATCGGTACGTATATGCTGGGCGACTAGCGCTTTGAAATGTTCAGCCACGCCACGGGTACGACCCAGAGTAAGAACACCAGGTTCGTCGTTTGTCGGGCGCGGGCTTCTAGTCGCTAAGTTCGCTGAGAGCATCATGCATTGACTCGAATTAAGTGCTGACATCGGGATGTTAAAGCACCGGTTCTCATCTGTGACTGACAATTGGTAACATTCACGCGATTTTTAGACGTGGCTCCCGAGTTTTCTAACAATAATTAAGCTTTTCAAGCTTTTAGTTGATTTTCTCGGAGGGGTGAACTACTGCTTAGATGGTGGCGATATGCAATGGTGCCACTATTTTGAGCTTATTGCGATGGCTATCTCTATGTCTATCTGCCACTGTCTGGCCATCTCTGAATAATGTGATTTTGATCACACTTTATTGTCAGAGCAACTTTTTTTTGCAAAAGACCTAAATATTTTCTGCGTAGTTCGTCGGCCGACGATTATTAACATGGCTTGAGTGTGGCAATTCATAAGACCTATTCTTTGAGATCAAAAGATCGTCCGATCGCGGCCCGAACCTTCGGCAGCTCCTACAGGGGAATGCATTTCAGAATGTAGGAGCTGCCGAAGGCTGCGATCTTTTGATCTTCATATACGCCAATTGTGTAACTTCAGATACTCAACCCCTGAGTGTTATTACCCGGTCGCTCACCAAGAGCGCTCTGACGGAGGATTAATGGATTTCTGGACCCTTTTCCAGGTGTTGATATTAGGTGCGGTAGAAGGCCTGACCGAGTTCTTGCCGATCTCGAGTACCGGCCACCAGATCATCGTCGCCGACTTGCTGGAATTCGGCGGCGAACGCGCCATGGCCTTCAACATCATTATTCAACTGGGTGCCATTCTTGCCGTCGTCTGGGAGTTTCGACCGAAGATCTTCGACATCATCAAAGGCCTGCCCACCGAACGTAATGCACAACGCTTCACCCTCAACTTGCTGATCGCTTTTCTGCCCGCCGTGGTCTTGGGCGTATTGTTCGCCGACGCGATCCACGAATACCTGTTTAACCCGATCACCGTCGCCGTGGCACTGGTGGTCGGCGGCATCATCATGTTGTGGGCCGAACAGCGCAGCCATGTGATCAGCGTCGAACACGTCGACGATATGCACTGGTCCCACGCACTGAAAGTCGGATTCGTACAATGCCTGGCGATGATTCCCGGCACCTCGCGCTCCGGCTCGACCATCATCGGTGGCCTGCTCTTCGGCCTGTCGCGAAAAGCCGCCACCGAGTTCTCGTTCTTCCTCGCCATGCCCACCATGGTCGGCGCCGCCGTGTACTCCGGCTACAAGTACCGCGATCTATTCCAGCCCAACGACCTGCCAGTCTTCGCCCTCGGCTTCGTCACCGCATTCATCTTCGCCATGATCGCCGTGCGCGGCTTGCTCAAGTTTATTGCCAACCACAGCTACGCCGCGTTCGCCTGGTACCGGATCGCATTTGGTTTGTTGATTCTGGCGACGTGGCTGTTTGGCTGGGTCAACTGGACCGCCGCAGCGGCAGCCTGATCACTGAGCGCTGATCAACGCCGCAACGGCGAGATCGTTTAACGCCGAATCCGGCGACTCCTGTCGATAGCGCTGCAAGGCCGAGGTGAAATACGCGGCCTGCAGCATGCCGTCGCTGGCCAGATAGAGTCGCGCGTCTTCCTGTTCTTCAGCAGAGTAAACACGTTTATGGCTGTCGGTCGTTTCCTGGCTAGACGAAATAGGCGCGAGGAATAAAGACACCAGGGTGAAGCCGGAAAACTGCGTCACCTCCCACGGCGTATCGGTACGGCCCATACAAAAGCCATCGCAGTGCGCATAAACGTCGGAAGTGAAGCTGAACAAGGCGAGGAGGGTGAAGCGCTTGAAAGCAGAAAAAGTAAACGCGGGCATAAACAAAAGACATCCTGTCAGTACATCAAAACAGCGGGCAACGCTCTTGCGTCGCCCGCACACTCAAAATTTCAATCAACGACCTTCAAGCAACTCAGCCGCCTGATCCAGCAACGCCAGCGGATCCTTGGCCTTGTGAATATCCACCGACAACAACTGACGGAATTTCCGCGCCCCCGGGAACCCCGTGCCCAAGCCCAGCACATGCCGCGTGATGTGATGCATCGCCCCACCGGCCAGCAAATGCTCGGCTATATAAGGACGCAACTGCGCCAACGCCTCAGCCCGACTGATCACCGGCGCCGAACTGCCGAACAACTGCTGATCCACCTCCGCCAGCAAATACGGATTGTGATAAGCCTCACGCCCCAACATCACACCGTCGAACGTCTGCAAATGCTCATGGCAAGCCTCCATCGTCTTGATCCCGCCATTCAGCACAATCTCCAACGCCGGAAAATCCGCCTTCAGCTGCGCCGCCACGTCATAGCGCAATGGCGGAATGTCGCGATTCTCCTTCGGCGACAACCCCTCCAGAATCGCAATCCGCGCATGCACGGTGAAACTGGTGCACCCGGCATCGCGAACAGTGCCGACGAAATCGCACAGCTCCGCGTAACTGTCCCGACCGTTGATGCCGATGCGATGCTTCACCGTCACCGGAATCGACACCGCGTCTTGCATCGCCTTCACGCAGTCCGCCACCAGTTGCGGGTGACCCATCAGGCAGGCGCCGATCATGTTGTTTTGCACACGATCGCTTGGGCAGCCGACGTTCAGGTTCACCTCGTCGTAACCGTGCTCCTGGGCCATGCGGGCGCAGGCGGCCAGGTCCAATGGAACGCTACCGCCTAACTGCAGCGCGAGAGGGTGCTCGGCTTCGTTGTGACGGAGGAAACGTTCGTGATCGCCGTTGAGCAGCGCGCCGGTGGTGACCATTTCGGTGTAGAGCAGGGCGTTCTTCGACAGGAGGCGTAGGAAGAAACGGCAATGGCGGTCAGTCCAATCCATCATCGGCGCGACGGAGAATTTACGAGATATAACGTGTTGATTCATAACGATTTTTTCAATACCGGTTTTGGTCATTTTACCCCGTTCTGGGCACTATTTGCACACGAGGTGCACAGGGGGTAGCCAAAAGGTAGTAGTAAATGGGATTATATGTCCACGCTCACATGCACACGGGGTGCACACAGATGGCAACGATCTTCAAAATGGCGGATGGCAGGCACCGTGCCCAAGTTCGTGTAGCTGGCATGAGACCCAGGTCTAAGATTTTCGCAAAAAAGAAGGATGCGGAAGCCTGGTCGAAAAGCATTGAGTCTCAGCTCAAGCAGGCTGCATCAGGTGATCTGATTGATGTGCCATCTGACGCTACTTTACGTCAATTGATCGAGCTTTACGAAGAGCAAGTCGAGCCGGTCAAACCGTTCGGTAAGAATAAAAAGGCCGTGCTCAAAGCCACGAAGAAAAAGATCGGTGATGTGAAGCTCGCTGCATTGGGGAAAAACGTCATCCGGGACTTCGTCGATTTGAGGGTCAAAGAAGGCGCTGGCGGAGTCACAATCAGCATCGACCTTTCTTATCTTCGTACAATCCTGAGTTGGGCACGCTACGTTCGAAATCTGAATGTCGATCCGGACGTTGTGCTTGATGCCAAGAGGTCACTACCCAGGCGCGGACTAAAAACAAGGAGTGTCGAAAGGACGCGTGTCGCAGCACCCGAAGAGATCGAGCTCCTCATCGAACACTATTCTTCACGGAAGTGGAGAGGAGTAATTGACATGATATCCATGATTCGTTTTGCTGCTTTGACATCTCTGCGTCAAGAGGAGATCTGTAGCGTCGAGATCAGCGATATCAGTCTTCAAAAAATGGTCATGATCGTTAGAAACCGAAAACATCCACAGGAGAAGATTGGCAATGATAGTGACGTCCCAGTACTGGACTCATTCATTGATCTGATCGAGAAAGCGCGTGATGGCAGGAGGTCTGGGAAGCTGTTTGATTATAATCCCCGGTCGGTGAGTTCATCGTTCACCAGGGCTTGCAAGAAGCTGGGGATCAAGGATCTGCACTTCCATGATCTGCGGCACACTGCAACAACGGATCTGTTTGCCCTCGGACTTCAGATTCCCGAAGTTGCGCTTTTCACTGGGCATAAAGATTGGAAGATGTTGCGGCGATACACACACGTTAAGCCTGAGGGGGTGCATCTGACCGTGCGCCGGCTGATGGCATTGAATGCCGACGCGATAAAGCAAGCGGTTTCAGGCGAGAACAGTGCGGAGACTTGACCTGTCTTTTTTAGATGCAGCGAGCTCCGACAAGTATGCGCGAACATCATCGATCGCATACAGAGGCTCGTTGCCAAACTGAACTGACCGTGGGCCTTTAGACTGTTTGCGCCATGAGAGCATCGTAGCCTCCCTTACACCGGCAAGAAGCATCACTTGCTGCTCGGTCATAAATCCAAGCATCGCTGCAAGCCTTCCTCTCTGAACTTCAGAGTCATGGCCACTGCCTTGGGTGGTCATCAGCGTTTCAAAATCAACACTCGCATTCATCTCTCTTCTGCCTGCTGGGTTTGTCGGGCGACACCGTGCTGCCCGCGTTCCTGGCAATCAATATGTTGGCAAATCGAATTCCTGGCAATACCGCCCGTCGGAAAAAATCAGAAGAACCATTGACAAATTGGCAATTTACTGAAAATGCACTTGGTGTACTAACTCAGCCCGCGTGAGGGAAAACTGAGAAATCCCCAGCAAAACCGGGGCATTGGCATTGCACGACAAGCGGAATCATGAGTTAATAAATGCCATAATATGTATGTCGGAGGTCGAAAATGGAAACCATCAAAAATTGGTGTCGTCGTCTGTTTGTCTGCGTGATGATCTTGTACATCCTGTCGATTTGGCTCTAGCTGCGACAGAATCTCAACCCGCTCAGAAGCTGCCTGGCGGGTTGTTTGGGAGCAACAGCTACAATTGCATTCTAACTGTGCGGGCGGTTGCATGTCGTCATGGTGGATGGTTGTGCATGGAGGCGTGGCATGAGGCAGTTTGAGCTGGACGATGTGATTTTGGCAGCAGGTGGCGACCTAAACGCTCAGATGCGGGTTGAAAGGCGTAAGGACATTTTGAAATGCAATGCTGAGCAGCGAAAATTTGCTTTGGAATGGGCTACGCCTGACTGGGTCGACAATAAGGCAATCAAAGCTATCTACGCTGAATGCAAGCGGCGCACGTTAGAGACGGGCATCAAACACGAAGTTGATCACATCATCCCGATCCAAGGAAAAAAGGTCTGCGGGCTGCATGTGCCGTGGAATTTGAGGGTGATAACAAAGTCAGCTAATGCGCGGAAGCATGCCGGGTTTGGAGATGATGACGTCGTTGGCTTTTTGGAGGAGCGCGGGTATCAGATCGTCTATGGCATCAACAAGCTCAAGCGCTCAATCAGGGTCGGAAAAAGTGAATGGCTGTCGTTGATCGGGCCTGGATCTCACGAGTCGCTTAGCATCGCTTACGTGCACGGAGAGTTTGTGTTCACCCCTGGCCCCGAATTGATCGAAGGAAACCCCATGCCGCAAGTGGCTATTGCCAGGGCCAAGAAGCCTTACAGTCCGAGCTCTTGATCTTCGCTGAGAGGCTATTTGATCTTCTTCGCATCAATGTCTTTAAGTCGCTTGATCTCGCGAGGAAGGGTTAGTTGGTCGTAGATGTCACGAACCGCAGCCAGCTCTGACTTTGCTTCCAGCAGGTGGTGGCGTGGGGAATTGTGATGCTCTAGCGGCAGATCGGGCTCTCCGAGTTCGACATAGCGTTTCCGGTCGCTCTTGAGGAATTTCAGATGGCTTTCCAGGCGCGTGACTTCTGCCCGAGCTTCAATCTGGTCGACTCCGCCAAGCTCTTTGACCAAGCGCTTGAATTGAGCCAGGGCGTCTCGGTAAATCTTCGCAGCCCTATCATGTATCTCGACACCCTTGAGGCCTGCTTCCAGATTACTTATTGACTGGTCTAGCTCGGACTTCCTCTTGTCGTACTCAGCGCTGACTTCTTCAATGGTGCGCGCTGGACGCCCCATCTTGCGCGGGTTCTCTTCGTTAATGACGGCCTTAGCCGTTGCGAGCCTTGCGATCCCATAGTTTTCTGCGAGGCCCCTGTCGAGGTTCTCAAGCGGTGTCTTTGCCGGCCTGCCGATTCGTGGAGCAGATTCCATCCGGGACGATATGGTGTCAGGGTTCGAAAGCTCCTCTCCCTGTTCAGCCTCGATGGCGTTCAATGCGGCCAGTTCTTCAGTAAATTCCGCAACGAGCTCGACATAGCTTTGCTCATCACTCTTAGCAATTTTTCCGATACGAAGCTCTACAGGAGGGACAGCCTGGAAGGCATGGATATCGCTGACAGCGGGCAGTTTAGCTAGCTGCTTAATCAGACCCGATTTTGTCTCGCCGCCCTTTGAAATCAGCATGCCCAAGCTGAGGCGCTGGGACAGCGCGTTTGCGCGCAAAATTGACGTGTGAGGGTCTTCTACTGCCAGGGGTTCGGCCAAGCGAAAGCCGCACTCGTCGAGATTGGCTTTGAGTCGTGCAAGCTGGTTGCGCTTGAGCTCAATGTCAGATGGCTTTGGCATGTCGAGGCCCCGGATCTAAATATCGGGGATAATATTGCATGCACGTGCCGATGACCATCATGGGCGCTCGGATTCAGATAGGACGAGATCGAGATTGCGCTTGTAGCGCCTGAGATCAGTCAGGGCCTTCTCGGGGGATGCTTCCCATACCTGACGATCTTCATTGCGCTGGAGATGACCTACCCAGCAGTCGGGGTCTTCCTCCGTGTGCACGAAGTCGATGTCACCGAGCAGGGTGCTGTATCGATAGCTGCGGCCCGTAGTGACGAAGGTCAGGCAGAAAGGCAATTGGCTGATCCAACCGTGCTCGCTCAGGATGGACTCACAGCTCAAATAAAAGCTGTCTGCCGGCCTTAGAAAATTGGTTAAGCGAAACAGTGCCGAAGATGGCGCTTTGAGAAACGGGTTGGAGTAGAGCTTTGGCCCCAGGCGCTCGATCAGCCCAGCGTTGACATGTCGAGTGAGAGCAACCCGCAGGTATAGCTTGTCAGGGTAACCCGCACATGCGCTGAGGGTTGACTCGGGGATGCACCAGACCCCGGCTGCAGCCAGCGTTTTGCAGGATTCCAGCAGCAGCTTTCGATTCATCACCAGCCCTCATTTCACTCAACAAAAAACTATCATTTTTGATAATAAATTGTCGAGTGGTCGAGCGGGTCATTGAGACCCAGATCCTGGAATGACGCGCTGGAACGAGCGGCGGTAGTATTGCTGGCACTCCTTTAGCGAGTAGCGAATGTCGCGATTGTGTCCCCGGAAGTAGCCCAAATTCGGATTCCTGGTGCGCCAGGTCTTCAGCGTGTTCAGGCTCACACCCAGAACCTCTGCAGCCTCGGTAGCAGTAATAAGGTCATTCGGAATCCGCTCGTACATCCCCATCGTTTCGCTCTCTTTTCTGTTGTGTCGTCAACCGACATGAACAAGGCTAAGAGCAATCAATATCCCTGTAAACCGTCGGGAAATAATCAACTAAGTGTACTAATACCCAGTGTCAGACAACCACCCCCAGCAAACCCAGCAATTCCGGGAGTTGTCTGACACTGCCCCAACTTTTTCTAATTTACTTTCCTGACGGATGGCAACGAAATTGACAAATTGGCAAAATAAAAAAAGCCCCGACCAGGAAAGAGAGGGGAACCTGGTCAGGGCTTGGGTGTAGCAAACAACAATAGAGGCATAGGCAGAAAGAGAGAGTAACTGCCTACATCTTTATATTATCACTGCCGTTAAGCTATATGTGGGGATAAATCAAAATCTGTTGGGTTTTTTGAGTGCAAAGTTTGGTGGGTTTGCGCGCAAAGAAAGAACTTATACCCCGGCTAAGATGTCTAGCCCAAGCCTGTCCACGGTAACGTGATTACGCATAACGTTCTTTTCAGTGTTGTAGATTGAAATGTCGAAGCACCTTGGGTCTAAATCATTTCTAGACTCAACTTCAAAACGATACACTGTCTCGTTGCACGGATTACCTTTTTGATCAATGGTAAATAAATGCGAAAAAGCATGGCCCATCAATTGCTGAGCGTTGTCTTCATCCTGGCTGAAGAATGACTTATAGATAAGCCCTGAAGTTGTCACGGGCAGCTTGCCGATGCGCAGTTGTTCTATTTCTGTGTCAGTGACTGGGCGGGTGTCGAACATTTGGTGCTCCGATTATTTTTTTCTTGTATCATGATTATCTCAGTGAGGATTTTTGAAAGCAATAGTGTGATCTGCTGTATAACTTAAAGTAGTTGGGTGTCAAATCGTGAAAGCGTAAAAAAGCCCCTGGGCGCTAGGGGCTTTGATCAAGGCAGGGTTATTTCTTCTTCTGCTGAGCAAGCGATTCGCGAAGAATGACTTGCTGTGATCGACTCAGCTGATCTGTGAGGGACATAGAGGCCTGCTCCTGCAGGTACTGTGGTGCGCTTTTGAAGATGCTTTGGGTGTAGCTCCCCCATTTCAGATATGTCTCGTCAACTGCCGCTTTAACAGATTCAGAGCTGCTTGAAGGAGTATAGGTGCGGTAGTAATAGCTTGTGATGACACTGCTGGACTTGGATATGCATTCGACCAGGCGTCGATGGGTTTTGTCTGCATGCTCCTGGGTCAAGAACCTCTTTAGACTGTTACGTTGAAGCTCGCAGTGGAACAGGCCGCTATCGATTAGCTTGAGCATATTTTCAGATGGTGTCGAGGTTGGGCTAACCTTGCTTCTCAGCTGATCCTCATAAGGCATTTTGGAATAAGCGATGAAACTGTCGATTTCGGCCTGAGATGCACCTCTTTGCTTCATATCAGCAACAGTTGTGTTTAACGCCTCCTGCGCAATCTGTTCGTCCGTTTTTGGCGTATAGGCTGGCTGAGATACACAGCCAGAAAGCAGCGCTAAGGTGAGTGCCGCACAACTCCATGTAAATCGCATGTTTCCATTGTTCCTTTTGTGAGTGATGCTTGCTGTAAGTGGTGGTGATTCCGAATTACTGGCCAGCTTCCAGATTTTCGGCTGCTTCCTGTCGTTGGCGCTTTCTCTCTTCCCAACGTTTGTGCAGAATCTGCTCGCCTTGTTTTTCCAGCCATTCAACCAGTTTCGAAATCTCTGAGGTCATGTGCAGAAATTTTTCTTTGGTGATGTGAATGTGTGGTGGGTAGAGCCAGTCTCTCTCGCCATCACCAATCTGTTTTGCTAGCTCTTTATCCCGATCGCTTACGAAAAAAGGACTGGGTAGTTTGGGTAGATCACTATCTCGGTAGCGAAAGGTATTGGATGTCAGGGAGTCATCATGCTGAATACTGTTTCGGGCTAAAACTATTTCTGAAACTAGGGAGTAATCGAACGGGCCTGTATCGAATTTATCTGACCCATGCGACTCGTAGTACGCTTGGTAACCTGCAGGCCATCCGTTTTTGAACGCCGCTTTTGTGCAATCTGGAGCAGACCCAAGGCGGTCTTGCCATGCAACAAGGTAGATGTGTAGTGATGCGGATATCATCGAAAGGCAGGAGCTGCCCAGTACCTGTATCGATGAATCAGCTTCCTCCCATTCGAGCTGGAATGGTGGTTCACCATCCTCGCTGTAGGGCGGAATAAATGGACGCACCCCTTTCTCGATCTTCCTCATGCGCTGTTCGAACGGTGCTGAGCCATTGATATACAGCTGCTTGATAAACCCCAGCCGCTGTTCAAAAAAGAAGCGAATATCCATTTCATAGGTCTCGTAAGGTGGGGGCCAGCCCATGATGGCACCTCAGGCTGGCCGACCATATCATGCCAAGGGTTGTGTGAAGAACGTCCCGATTTCGTTTTGATCAGCGAAGCCATTTGTCCCGGCTTTGAGCTTGATCCTGGCATGGACGATCACGTCTTTTGCTTTCAAAACGTCTGTGAAGTCTGCGCTGGGGAGGCTGGCGGCGGTCTTGAGTTTTTCTAACATCTCGTCGGAGATCTTGATGGCTTTCGGATGGTTGCCTTCGGAGTAGAAGCGGTGCCAGACGTGCCTGCCGGCGTGCTCTCCGCTCACAATTTCGAATTCGGCAAGGGCTGTGGTGCCGCCCGCCTTGGTCTTGCCTGGCTTAAAGTCTTTCAGGCGGATCATGGCTTCGTGAGTAGGCATTGGCTCTTTGCTTTGGGCCTTGCGATTCACGACTGTGGTGTCGATGCCCTTGGCTTTGCGGCGCAGCCAGTTTAGATGAGACCTGACCCAGGAGCGGCATGCGCGGAGTGCTGCGGCGTCTTTGCTTTCGCCAGGGCGTGGTTTGTGACGGGCATAGGATTGATCGAGGAAGTATTCGTTTCCGTGATTCTGCTCCTGATCGACCTCCAAGATTTTTTGAACGATCTGGTCTTCGTTGGCGGAGCGGAACAGGCCACCCAGGATGCGATTGAGCTCGAAGCTGCGGCCTGCTGCGCCGACTGCAGTGCCGGGGGTGCGGGGTTTTATAGTCTTGCTGTATTGAGCGTCGATGCCATAGCTACTTTGAGCCAGCTTGAGGTCTAGGACGTTCAGGGGCTCGCCGGGGTTGTAGAAGCTGATAGCGCCTTTGCGACGCTCAGGGTGCGTTGTGAACGTGTAGTAGCAGCGGGCTGTCTCTCTCCAGCAACCGTCTATGACCTTCAGCAGTCGACCATCGAGGAACTCGTCCAAGGCCTCAAGGGCTGCAGCGGATACAGTCAGAAATTCATCTGGGTAGATCGCCCGATCAAGCGGAAGCACGATTCGAAAGCGCGGGCATTCGGCGGAGTTGCTGTATGAGGTGTAGACAGCATGCTCAAGGCCTAGATCAATCAGGGCATCTTCAACTTCTTCAAGGCTGACAAGGTCATCTTCTGGTTTTTGATCAACGTCAAAGATCACCATGCTTGTCGCAATCACATTCTCCATGTTTCTCTCAGGGGCGCGGAAAAAAGATGGCGTAAAGGTAGGCCCATCCTTTAGATCGCTCATGCGCTGATTGAGAAGTAAATGGTTGTAGAACTGGCGGAACGACTGGGCCTCGCGATTTTGTACGTGGCGAGTTTCAGCAGTGTTCTGAGTTGCGAATTTAATTGCTCTTGTAGTCATGATGGTCTCTCTTGTTATGTTGTGCTCTCTCGCACATTCATAGTGTTGTATATGAGCAAAAACCAGTGCAACACCTATTTCGCTTGTCAATTTCGGAAGTCGGGGTATATGAAAGGAAATCCACTTCCGTTTTTCTTAGCCAATTAAACCCGCCTTACCCTCAACGGGTCTCTCCTTTTATAAAAGGAAAGGGGTGGTTGAAGGTGATTGCTGATAGAAAACACCAGGGCTATAGGGTTGGCAAGTGATTTGGTTAAGAGAAACTGAAATGACAACGCTGCGTTACGCTTCACTCCCTAGCCTCATTTTTGCGCAACCGAAATCAACCCGGCGTTACCTTGATATCCCTCAATCAACCGAGCGTTACTTGCATACCTCAATATGTCCAACTGTCAACCCAGAAAGGTATTGCATGGTCTTTTGCTCATGTTCAACAATACAAATGTGCGCAGAAGCACGACAACAATACAGAGAGAAATCGAAATGCATCAGGTCGAACAAAACATTACTGGCGCTGGCAACACTGTTATTATCGGGATGAATTTCCCAATCAATGGCTTCCAAACTGTTGCAGCTGATGACCTAACAGATTCTACGCGGTACATTAAGAGCGAATATCCAAGCCTTAAAAGACTGGTGAGCATCTCCAGCTCTGCAAGCCAAGCAGTTGAAGCGGCATTTAAAACCGCATCAGGCCTTTACGATGCTCTCTCCGGGAAAATCACAGACAACGTTTATCAACTGAACAGGTCTGACGTTGCGCTGCTCGTGCTCAAAAACGAGATGACTGAAGGCAATTTCAGTAAAGCAGCTTACGAATTGGCCCGGGATACATATATTGCGGGAAACAAAGCAGTCGCCGCTCAGCGCCTGGCCTTGGTGTCTGGAAAAAGTGAGACTGAGTGCGCAATGGCCATCGCTGATAAAACACTCCGAGTTCAGTCGTTCTTCGATTCAAAAAGCGATTGCCATGACTTCCCTGTAGTCCACAAACCAGTTTCTGCGTCCTGGCTCCGCTCGGTTCTTCTACGCCGTAACCGCCGCGCCCTGATCAAGTGCCCCACCGGCTGGGGCAAAAGCTCGCTCGTCATCAACCCCTGCATCCAAGACTTCCTGGCAGCCGACAAGAAGGTGCTGGTGATCTCTCATCGCCGTTCAATCATCAAAAGCCTCGACATCCCAGGGCTCGTTGACTACGAAGATGTACAGCCCGGTCAAATGCAAAAGACTCGCGGTCTGAAGGTCGTCGTCAACTCTCTGATCAGCGCAAAATTCGACGACTTCATCAAAGATGTCGACCTACTCGTGATTGACGAAGCCGCGCAGGTGCTCGATCACGTCTTTGAAGGTTCTGTGCAGCAGCGTGAGACCGTCTGGAACACCCTCAAGCAGGTCGTACACAACGCGAAATCAGTGGTCTTTGCAGACGCTGACGTCAACGACGAATGTCTGGCCCTGATCAAAAAAGGTAAGGAGTTCATCCACTGCTTCGAGATTGATCAGGCTCACACTGACGTCAACTGCAAAGTAGGCGCCCTCGACCAAGTGCGTGCCATGGCCCTCTCTGCAGCCCAGGCAGGCCAGAACACTCTGATCGCCATCGACATCGCCAGAGACGCCGAATCTCTTGGTAAAGTCCTGGAAAAGGCTGGCATTGATCCCCTAGTCATCACCAGTAAAACCGCAGGATGGCCAGCCCAATCAGCCTTCATAGCGAACCCAAACACTCGCGAACATCAGGTGGTGATCTACTCCCCCGCGATCACCAGCGCCTTGAGCATCACCTCTGGCCATTTCCAGGCGCATTACGGCTTGTTTGAGGGCTCTGTCACACCACGCTCAGCAATTCAGATGATGCGCCGTGACCGCACCGCCTGCGAGTTCGTGATTGGCATCAGGAACCCCCAGAACAAGCGTGAGGAGATCGCTGACGTCGAGTTCGATGCCTCTACCAAATCAGACTTTGATGCTGCTCGGAAAGATCACATGAAGCGCACTGGCTGGCTCCGCGACAACATCCAACTGACGCTGCCCTACGAGCTCAAACGCCAGGGGTTCTGCCTGGAGATGATCCCGAACGACAACGACCTTGGCATCGAAGGCTTCAAAGCGAACAGCGCCGGTCGCAGAGCAGTGAAGAAGGACACCGCGCTGACTCTTCTGAACGCTACCGCAGCAACCGAAGCCCAGGCCAAGCGCACCAAAAAGATCGGCTCCAGCAGCGAAGCAGAGCATTTTGCAGCCATCCGCTTCGCAGCTCAGACAGGCCTTAAACGCAAAGAGCTCAGCTTCCACGACGCACAGTTTTGGGGTGAAGGCATCGGGCAGGTGAAGCTGGACAACTACCGCAAGCTCTTCGTCGAGCCATCAACCTCCTTCGAAGAGCTTGTCCAGGAGCTGCACACTGGCCTGCTCAATGACAACTGGACTCCAGCCGACTCAGTGGCTCTCTACGATCGAATCAACGCTGTCAGGCACGAAGCAATCCTGGCTGGATTCAAAATGCCCAAGAACACTGGCAGCGTCTCTGACCGCAGCAAGCAAGGCGCAATATCCGAAATCATGTCTCTCCATGGTTTGAAAACAAAGCGGAAGGATGGCGGTAAGTCAGGGTACTACTACATCATTGATCCAAAGTCGCTTGAGCAAATGAACGAGTACACGGGGCTTTAAGGGATTGCCGGGGCAAGGATGCCCCTAATTCACAGCAAGTTGTCCGACACAAGAAAGAATTAAGATAATTGAATAAATCGCGCAATTAGGTGTTGCGCCAGGTTTTGCTCATTAACGATAATAAGATCATAGCAGCACATAATAAGAATAAGAGAGTGCATCCGTGAAAGGTCTAGATCCGCAGAAAATTGCTGACATCTTTAAATCAGATTCATACGCTAAACACTTCCAGAAGCCACACGGCTATCTCAATGTAGACAATGAACTACTAAAGCTATGTGCTGATGCGTGTTATGAAGTCGAGCAAGCCTTCCCCTGGAATGACTACAATCGTCAGGCATACCAGCGCAAGTTTGAGGATGGTGAGTCAATCATCAAGACTCCAGACCTGCCTCGCTACCCGCGCCCATATCGGAGCTGGAGTGAATTCAGAATGGGGCACTTTGGCGGCATGAAGGGCTTCGATTACGAGCCTTCCGCTTACAAGATTCCTTACTATGTCGAGCATAGCTACCAGCCAGACTGGATCGACCCCCTAAATGATCGAATCGTCTACGAGGGCAAAGGGGGTATCGCGGATCTTGAAACTGCTAGAAAATACATCTGTGCTGCAAAGCAGAACCACATTCACATCGTCTTCATATTCTCAAATCGCAATATCAAATGCCCCTGGGTTAAGCCGCGTGTTGATGGCACATCAATGACAATGGAAGACTGGGCCAAAAAGCAAGGGTTCGACTACTGCTACGAAGGCCAAGAAGCCGCTTTCCGAAAGTCCGATCGTTACAAGTGGCTTGTTCAAAACTTCGGACGTAATCTGCCGTCTCTGAAAGAACAACTCAGCGTAGACGGAATGAATAGCCATCCAGGCTTTTTTGCGCACAAACAACAATCGGCAAGTGTTACAATGACTGTACAATAAAAATAATAAAGTCAGTCAACATGCGCCTCATTTTAGGTATCGACCCCGGCAAGTCCGGGGGCTTGTCAGTAATTGACGAGAACATGAATCTCATTGCTACTTACTCTATGCCAACGGTGAAAATCGGGGGCAAGGACAAAGTATGCCCGAAAGGTCTGCAAGCAATTTTTGAGACCCATCAAATTGAGCTGGCGGTCATTGAAAAGGTGGGTGCACGTCCAGGCCAGGGCGTCGTTTCAATGTTCAGCTTCGGCGATGCGTACGGCGTTGTTAGGGCTCTTGCAGAGGTCTACGCGGCCAAGCTGGTCTATGCCACTCCTCAGCAGTGGAAGGGCCATCAGTACCTCATTGGGCTCTCAAAAGAGCAGACCGCCGAAGCTGCATTCGAGATTTTCAAGGCCCCGGGGATCTACGGGCGTAAGCGCAAGGACGGCACTCCTTCAGTCAAAGATGGCATCTCCGACTCTCTGATGATCGCCAAATATGGCATCCGGCTTTTGGAGTGACCATGGCTGCCAAATCACTGACCAGGGATCTCATTAAGCGCCTGGGCATCGCGCTAACCAAAACCCCCTTGATCGAGGTAGCGGTTGGTGGTGTTGGCCTTCCGCGCTCCACTTTCTACTTTTGGAAAACCCAGGCTCAGGAGATTTCCGACGCGAATCCTGATCGAGAAAATCTGAGTCGGGACGAAGAGCTCCTCCTGGAATTTCTGGACACGATCGAGGCCTCACGGGCAAAGGTCGGCCAAAAGCTCAGTGACGCCGCTCTCAAGGGCGCAATGAATGATCCGAGGGTAGCAATCGACATTCTTCAGCGCATGTTCCCAGACCAATTCGCTGCCCCTGCACGTCGAGAAATCATCATCCGACAAGAAGGTGGTGAGACAGGAACAGGCATCGCTCTCATCCCAACCGCCAGGGCGAACGGCGACCTGAGCCAGTACGAGTATCTGCGTGAGCTTAAGCGCAGGGGCATCATGGGCAATGACTTCAGCATCGAGGACAATGCGGATCGACTGGCCACTGAGTACGTCGCCGTCTGACGCCTGATTTGATGTCAAAATCCTTCCCTGTCAGTATGTTGGATAGCTTTCAGGGAGGGCTGTCGGTGAAAAAAAAGTTTGTGAAGTACGCTAAAGCTATGGAGTCGGATTGGAACCGGGTCTTTGTCAGACGGATGATGTGGGCCGACATGGAGGAGCGCGTCAGGAAATTATTTAAAGAGATTGAAGGCTCGCCACAAGCCGAGTGGTATGGAGGTATTAGGGTTCACAGAGGTCTGCACCCTCGCGCAGAGGAAATCCCAGTCAACCAAAAGCTAAATCAGCTGCAGATTACTTGTATGACAAAGCGGCTAGGGCTCAGAAGTGTTGAGGAATTTGAAGAGACCCAAAACATTGACGGAGTCGATATGGACGTTTCTGGAGTCAGGCTCAAGACCCACGTAGAAAATGGGGCGGTGATGTGGTTTTCTCAATCACCTTCGGGTGGTGTAACTGTTTTTATGGCTCCGTGCAAATCAGACATAGTATCTTTTAATGAAAAGGAGATTATTCTTGGAATGTACAGAGATCCCAGTGCCCTCTCCGATCAAAAGATAAAAGATCTATGCACTAAATTTTTTAGATACGGTTCGATAACGAGTGCTCTCCATAGGCATACAGTATTTGATTACTACTGGAGGTTACGGCTTCAATTCCTTGATGTCCGAAACAGAAAGTTTTGGAAGACGTTCATAGCTATCAATGCGCTAATAATTTTTGGTGCTGCTTTCTTCACTATTCTTGGGTATTTCTTGAATTCGGGGCCTTCGACTTAATACGCCAAGCCCTGATATACCTGAAAGTAGTTTGCTGTCAAACACCGCTCTGATACCATTGGCGCTTACTCAAAGGGAGGTGGTATCGGTGACATTAGTAATTGCTGGGCATTCGCTAATTGATATGAGCTACGGTGGGATTGGTGGCACCTACTGCAACGGTGTATTCTTCGTTTCTGACAGCAGCATTACCCAGAGAGGACAGTTGTTGGTAAGTGGATTCAAGAAGGTGGTAGAAACCCCTGTGCGGGTTGCTGGCTTGAACTTCCTGAGTGAGTATTTCCATAGCTATCAAGGGTATAAGTACGAAGGTGGTTGCGGCATTGCGTTTGCTGGCAGTACATTAGTAGCCCAGCACATCATGAACTCCATCAAAAACCACCTATCAGATCTGAAGCCCACCTATATTGATGGGGAATATCAGCTGGCCATGCCATGTGAGACTAAAAAATTTCTCAGTGGCGACTACGATATGGATATGTTTCAAACGCATCATCTGGGGACAAACTATCTGCTAACAGCTGAATTCATCGCGGGTGTTGTAGAACATTCAGTGCAATCAGTTTTGATTCAGGCCAAGAAGCACAAAAACATGGCAGGCATGTTTACCGCCTATCAAGCTGACTTTATATTGGGAGTTTGCTGCCCTAAAACTAGCAAATACCATATTTACAAGTACGAGATCTTGCCAAGCTGCACAAAGGGAGCCACTGTTTCAATGGAGGAAATTCCAGAAGGAAAAGTGGCGGTCATCGGAATGAGGGCGCTTCACGAACAGGATGCAAACGATGCCTTTGCTGATGCCTTGGCCGCAGGCAGGAGCACTGGGCCAGCTCTGTTTGAATACCTGGCCAACGCGATCAAGTCGCAGAACGAAATTGGTGTGCTTGAGATCGGTTTTCCTGCGTTTCATTACAAGCAGGAAGGTATCCGTCTGGAGCTCGAAAAGCGCCGTGAGTCATAGGCCTAGGTCGCCCGCAAGCGCCAGTTCCGCAATCCAGGCCAAGTGCTGCTTGGTCTGGTCAGCTCGGTAGATCTCGAAAAGCCTTTTGACTGCAAAATCGTGCAGCACGGGCCCGAGGCTTTGCTTTTCGCTCCAGCACATCAACACCGCGCATTTGCACACAAAAGTCCTTCTTAGCCAAATTACAAACCTAAATCCATCCCGAACTTTAAATCCGAGTATTCTCGTAAGTGACCTTTTTGGGGGCTTTTTGCATAAATATCGTGCAGCTTGTCGAGAGTAAACTCATTGAGCCATCCGACCAGGTCGTACTCGATTTCATCCGCATCACTATAAATCGATAGCGAGTAAGTATAGCGTATGTCCCACTGCACTACGTCGAAGTTTAAGCCTTCAGGCATATCAAATAACCTGTGAGTCTTCAAATCCACCGATGTCTGATCAGGAGAGAGCTCCTCATATAGCTCATAGCCTTTGCTTGTTGCACGCTCAGCGAGATCTTCAATGACCTGGATTAGTTCGAGATCATTCATCTCATCTAGCAGAGCATAAAGATTTCTGAGACACTCAGTCATATGGAACATGCCAGGATCAGGCTGATCTGAATATTCCTCTGCTATCGCTACGGCACTCTCAGAATCATGACAATTGAGATCGAAGAGGTCGTGCACGCCAAAATCGAACTCTTGACCCAATCGGAATTCTTGCTCTCCTTTTTTGTTCGTGACCTCAATGGCTTTCATGCCATTTGAACTCCAGGTGTCATGCAGTTTCATTTTGTAGTCTCCAGGATTTGCAATGGCATGAAAAGGATATCAATTATATTTTCTCATTGAGATTGCCGCGATTCAATACTGATCTTACGTTTTTTCTGGCTAAGAAAAACCGCTTGTAAACAAAAAGCCCCCTGGCGGGGGCGTGCTCATAGTCCGAGGTCGGCGCCGAACTTGTTGTCGACGTATTCACGTAAATGGGATTTGGTATGGTCGTCTAGGTAGACTTCGGCAAGTCTGGATCTAAGCATATTGAAATAGCCTGTGATAGTGTACTCACCGCCTTTGCCTGACATGTCGCCAGATTTGATGTTTTCAACTCCTTCAGCGCCAAACTCTTCGATAGCATGCTGAACCACTATCCGATAGTTGACCTCTGAGAGTTCAATCATGGCCAGCATCTCCCTTAACCCTTGATGTCCGGATCTTCGTCCGCACCGCTTCAAGATCTGATCCCTGGGTTACATCAACCCGCTTCAGAGTTTTAATTCGGCCACGACCAAAGTTCTTCCTTAGGCTCTGTACGAAATCCCGTGAAACCCAATCGCCGCGCCGCGAACGCTGAGGTTTTGTAGAGTCCCACGCCATCGACGGAAAGGAATTCTGTGATGGCAAAGCGTTATGAACTCTCGGACGAGGCCTGGACTGTGGTCGCCGATCTTTTCACTGAAACCCATAGTCGAGGGCGGCCCCGCCTGAGCGACCGCCTGATGCTGGATGGCGTGCTCTGGGTGCTCTGTTCGGGCGCTGCGTGGCGAGACATGCCCGAGCGCTTCGGACCTTGGTCAACGGTGTATCAACGGTTTCGCGGCTGGCGAAATCAGGGGACGTTCGATCAGATGCTCAAACGCTTGCATCTGAGACTGAATGAGGAAGGCTTGATCGATCTGCAAACCTGGATGATCGACTCAACCGCAGTACGCGCAACCCGAGCCTCATCTGGCGCTCGGAAAAAAGGGGGCCTGACGAGCCTGCCGATCACGCTCTAGGCCGCAGTCGCGGCGGCCTGACAACCAAAATTCACATGCTCTGCGATGCCAACGGAACTCCGTTGCGCTTCCTTCTCTCTGGCGGTCAAGCCAGTGATATCAGCTACGCCCAACCACTGTTGGATGGGGTCAGCATTCCGTCGAGCCAACGAGGCCGCCCGCGTAAACGCTGCAAATGGCTACTTGCCGACAAGGGCTACGACGCTGAAGCGCTACGCCGCTACTGCGACCAATATCGAATGCAGCCCGTCATCCCGATGCGCTCAATGAAGCGCAAACCCAAGCCTGGCTTACCCAGACTGTTTGATCGGCCCAAGTACCGACAGCGCAACATCATCGAGCGCATGTTTGGCTGGCTGAAAGAGAACCGCCGCATCGTGACACGCTTCGACAAGCTCGCAAAAAGCTATGCCGCTATGGTCTCGCTGGCTTGTTCCATGCGGTGTTTGCGACATCTCTTTTCGTACAGAGCCTAGGGAGTTCTCAAGCAAGTCCGCCCCTCCAAATGGCTCTCCTTTCTGCTTCTTCTGAAAGACTGTCGTGCGACTACGAGTCTGAGAATTTATCAGACAAGACCTCCCAGACAAGGAGCAGGTGGCCGAGGGTTATTTTAATGGATGTTTCTTTGGGGGAGTCTTCAGTTTTCATTGTGGAGATTCCTTGATTAGGAGTCATAAGGCCTAAATCAGGTGCATCGTAGACGCCACCTGAGTTTACTTGTTATTTTTTTATTTCGTGCATGAAAGACTTTAACTTCAAGACAACATGCTTTACTCCTAGATCTTCATATATTGACAAACTTGACTCTATGCTCTCAAGAGCGGCATCAATATCCCCAAGATCATAATTTACCGCACCTATATTGTACTTGGCTAAACCTATACCTTCCTTGTGGTTAATCTCCTTGTTTATTGATAATGCCAAATTAAAACAATCCAAAGCATCGTTCAGATTACCCTTGATTCTGTGAAGCATTCCAGCATTAATTAAGCAAATAGCAATATCCTTTCTTGCACCTAATTCCTTATACATCCTTAGAGATTCATTGCAATACCTTTCTGCGATCTCGAGTTCTCCTTGCTCTCTATATAGATTCCCTAGATTGCCATTGTGTCTTGCGCAACCATACTTATCACCATTCTTGGTATCGATTTCGAGTGCCTGCTCGTGGTACTTTTTTGCTTCTGGAAAATTTTTTTCATATTTATAAATAACCGCTAGATTTCCATACACAATAGATAGATTTTTATTTGAATCGCCCATCAGTAATATGGATTTCTTGTAACTTGCTTTGGCTTCAGAATAATTACCTTTTATTTTAAAAACCAGACCAAGATCACTGAGGATTTCAGCCTCGACGTCCGTGGCATTTATCGATTTAGCAATAGCCAAACCATCGCTATACATGTTTTCAGCAAGTTCTAGCTCGCCAAGATATTTATACGCAACACCTAGAGTCCTCTTCATCATTGCTTTGATTTTAGGTTCTGCTTTCGTATTTTCGACACTTAATAAATTTATTACATCTTGGTTTTTTCCTATTCTAATTAGAAGGTCACAATATACTAAGCGCGCCTCAAGATCGTTCTCATCCAAAGTCATAACTTTTTTAAATGCACTGATTGATTCATTTGTATCAGTAAAAAAAGCCAGTGCACCAATCTTTCGCCACTTTTCCACTACTACATCCTGGCTAAAATCTGCATCATGCTTTAATAATCTTATAGCTTTATGAATGTCACCTCTTTCAATAGCCTCGACAATTTCAGTAGACGTTTTGTCATTTACAATATCTTCAATAACCTGTTTTAGAATGTGAATTTTGACTTCATCTAGAACCACATTGGCATTGTCACCCAGAAGCTTCTCAAAAATTTTCGCTCCGGGGGAACTCGACCTATTTTTCAGTCGTATAAATAAAACAACTGAAAAAGCAATCATTAACGCACCAATAACTATAACAAGGGTATCGGCGCTCGAATTGAGCGATAGCCTTATATATAAATCTTCTTTGATAATCTCTAAGCTTGAGCCTAACTGCATGACCCTCTGGTAAGCTACAAAAATAATCCCTGAAGTCAACAGGCACCATATGAACTTAGTGTCGAAATTAGGATTTAAAATTCGATTAAGCTTCTCTAAGAAAATGCCTTTTATAGTAAATTTTTTACTCATGTCTTTTTAACATAACAGTGATGGATAATCTTCCGTACTAATTTAATAGCATGGAAGGCGGTATAACTACGAAATACGTCGATCTAAAAAATCAAAAAAACACTATTTTCAATCACTTACAAAGCACCTCATGAGCCAGGGAGTATTCGCTTGACTTCCACATTCCACGCTTTCATTACTACTGGACAGATATACACGGGGCGCTAGGTGTCGCGCAAGACAGACCAAAGCACCGTGTCGATAAAGTGTCGAAATCACTGCAAGGGATAGCAGAGAAATGCTGCACTGGCTGGACTGCAAGGCCAGTAAAGCCGGGCGTTTCAGATCACAGCAAGGAGCTGGAAAGGGTTCGATTCCCATCACCCATAAAGGCAAAGCTTGGCGGCAATGGTTTGAGCCGGGAAAGATGGGTTGTTGTGTGAAGGGTGGCCAAAGGTGCAGAGGCTCTGCATCTGTGGCTTTGGGTGACGGATAGGTGACTAGCGTTTGCGAGCTTTGCGGCGGCGGGTAATTACCTCATTCGCCAGATTCGCTATCTCCTTCAATGACTCTCGGTCGCTGACTTCATAGATGAGATCGCTTAAATAGTGCCGGAGTTCGTCGCGGCTCAGCTCGGCAGGGGCTGCTGACTCGGGCGTCTCGCTGAAAAATGACGTTATTGAGCATTCTAGGCTCTGTACGAAATCCCGTGAAACCCAATCGCCGCGCCGCGAACGCTGAGGTTTTGTAGAGTCCCACGCCATCGACGGAAAGGAATTCTGTGATGGCAAAGCGTTATGAACTCTCGGACGAGGCCTGGACTGTGGTCGCCGATCTTTTCACTGAAACCCATAGTCGAGGGCGGCCCCGCCTGAGCGACCGCCTGATGCTGGATGGCGTGCTCTGGGTGCTCTGTTCGGGCGCTGCGTGGCGAGACATGCCCGAGCGCTTCGGACCTTGGTCAACGGTGTATCAACGGTTTCGCGGCTGGCGAAATCAGGGGACGTTCGATCAGATGCTCAAACGCTTGCATCTGAGACTGAATGAGGAAGGCTTGATCGATCTGCAAACCTGGATGATCGACTCAACCGCAGTACGCGCAACCCGAGCCTCATCTGGCGCTCGGAAAAAAGGGGGCCTGACGAGCCTGCCGATCACGCTCTAGGCCGCAGTCGCGGCGGCCTGACAACCAAAATTCACATGCTCTGCGATGCCAACGGAACTCCGTTGCGCTTCCTTCTCTCTGGCGGTCAAGCCAGTGATATCAGCTACGCCCAACCACTGTTGGATGGGGTCAGCATTCCGTCGAGCCAACGAGGCCGCCCGCGTAAACGCTGCAAATGGCTACTTGCCGACAAGGGCTACGACGCTGAAGCGCTACGCCGCTACTGCGACCAATATCGAATGCAGCCCGTCATCCCGATGCGCTCAATGAAGCGCAAACCCAAGCCTGGCTTACCCAGACTGTTTGATCGGCCCAAGTACCGACAGCGCAACATCATCGAGCGCATGTTTGGCTGGCTGAAAGAGAACCGCCGCATCGTGACACGCTTCGACAAGCTCGCAAAAAGCTATGCCGCTATGGTCTCGCTGGCTTGTTCCATGCGGTGTTTGCGACATCTCTTTTCGTACAGAGCCTAGCTCGTAGATATCCAGAATTTCGTCGTTGTTTCCATAAAGCTCTTGGATGTAGTGGATCTCAAGGCCATCACCTAAAATAATTGGGCCGTCTTTCACGATCTTCTATCTTATTATTATGTGCTACAGGTGGATTTGAAAACAAAGACAAGGGTCAGAGGCCCAGGTCAGCGCCGAGCTTGTGGTCTAGATGCTGGCGCAGGTGCGTTTTTGTAGTATCCAGCATATAGGCCTCCGCCAGTTTTTCTTTCAGGGCGTCGAAGTAGTTGCTCCGGAACTGATATGGCCGATCATATATTTTATCGTATGATATACGGCGTACCTCATCGCGACCAAGTTCAACGATCGCTGCCTGAACAAGCGGAAAGCTCTCGGATAGGATGTGATGCGCACTTCTCTGACGCTACTCTCGCCTTTGCCTTTCATCTTGACTCATTGACGGCAGATCCATGATGTTTAGAAGTGGGGCTGTGTGAAGAATCGTTCGAGCGTATCGCAACACGCTACACTCTTCGCCTGGCTCTTCCTTAGCATCCAAATCCTCTTTAACTTCTATAGCCATGGACTGGAGATCCTCGGCAATCCTTTTCGACATCGCGTCAAAGACACCCTTCAGGGCAGGGGGAAGACTTTCGCAAATGTCATTCTGGGGTTGTAGGGTTATGAAGAAGTCGAATCTAGTATGATCATGAGGCATGGAGTTTATCTCTCTTATTATGTGTTCTTCTTACTTTAAGGGTACTGGTTGTGCATACAGTTACGCAATAGGTCAAGGAAAATATTATCGACTCGTACAACAACTATCAGGATAATACTTGCACGCTATCCGAGCTGGGATTACATTTCATAGCACTTACTAAAACGGAGCATCACCAATGTCAAAAGCAGCCGAATACCGGGCCCTGGAACGCCAGATCGCCGAGCAATTGCAGGCCCTAGAAGCCCTCAAAGGCAGCGAAGCTCTGCAGAGGGAGCTGGAGTTTGAAGACAAACTGCGCAAGCTGCTCGGCGAGTACGGTTACAGCCTGCGGAACATCATTGCGCTGCTCGATCCACAGGCTTCCAAGGCTCCAGGGCTGACTGCTTCGGGCAAGGTTGACGGGCGTAAGGGACAGCGGGCGCCAAGGGTTGTGAAGCGCTACGTGAATCCACATACAAATGAAGTAGTTGAGACCAAAGGTGGCAATCATGCGATCCTGAAGTCTTGGAAATCGGAGCATGGTGCTTCTGAGGTCGAGGGCTGGCTGCAGGCCTAACCATGAAGCCGATTCCGATCAAGGACGTACCGGATTTTCTCAATCGTCTAAGCGGTTATGACCTAGTGGGCGGGACTGTGTTGTTTCGCGGTCAGGCAAAGCGCGGCAACCTGCTTCCTGGTATTGCCCGGAAAGATCCCACCAACAACACAACAGCAGTCGAAAAAACGATGCTGGCTGATTTGAGGCGGCACGGGCTAACAATGATTCCCAGCTATGTCGATATTGACAATGATTGGGATATGCTTGTTCTTGCTCAGCATTTCGGAATGAAAACCAGGTTGCTGGACTGGACGTCTAATGCCCTTGCTGCAATCTATTTTGCATGCAGTGGTAGAGAGCCAGGTGACTGCTACGTTTACACCCTGGATGCGGATTCGCTAATGCTGCCTTCTCTCAAAGGTACCCCCTTCAGCCAAAGAAAGACTAGGGTTATTCACCCGAATTTGAGCAACGATAGGATTATCGCTCAATCTGGTTACTTCACCGCCCACCGGTTTTCTGAATCATCAGCGAAGTTCGTCCCGCTCGAAAGAAACCCAGAAGTCAAAAAGCATTTGAATGAGTATGTGATTGCGGGCAAGGACAGGGTTGATTTTCTGATGACCCTGGAGCGTTGCGGTGTTACCTCGAAGTCAATCTACCCAGATATTGAAGGGGTATGTCGTTTCCTAAACTGGCGTGCGGAAGGCTCGTATTAAGTGTTGCGCTCTCTTTTGCTCCATCTGCATAGTGACAGTATGCAAGGCATAACAATAAGAGAGTGCACAATGAACATCAGCAAAATCTACGCAGACGCTAAAGCTGCCATTGAATTCTCGTCTGGCACATACTTCCTTTTCCAGATAGCACCACAGGTCGAGGATTTCTGTGTAGACGAGTGCTTCCGCTTAGCACAGCAGGACACTCGGAAACCTGCTAAGCGCTCAGACCTCAAGCAACTCCCGAAATGGCAACAGCTTTGCGCAGCTGCGTGCATGACCGAGTTTCACGCCTGCCTCTCACGCATCGCCCAGGAGCGTCTGGAGCGACTTAAAACCGCCTAATCCTTAACACCCCAGGGCCTGGCCACCCGAGCTGGGCCCTTGACATTTCCACCCCCAATTGCCAATCTGTCAATAACTGCCATGATATGACGGAGTGGCCCATGCTTACTTTCATCACACCTCGCGACCGCCTGCTGCTCCGTTTTTTGAAGCCAAAAGTGGCTGCGTGGAGATGTTTTGCCAAAGCCAGGGGGCTGATGGGGATTTCGGCTGAGAGCCACGAATTCCTAGAACGTGCGCTGAACGACCAAATCGAGAACTATGACAGCTGCTCGATGATCGGGGGCTTCAAGTTTGAGGATGGTCAGTACCTTTTGAAGCTGCAGACAGCAGATGGCGTTGTGCATCGCTACTGCTCGTCGCTTCTGGAGGTTGCGGTGATTGTGAGTTTTAAGTTTAAAGTGTGGAGCGGGCCAGTTCTTAGTTTTACTCCTCCGTTCTCAACTGCAGCTCTTAATGCCACGAGCCCTAATGACTTCATTTCCAGGTTTCTTGGGCTGCTGAGGGAAGAGAGGCTTGATCAACTTCGAAGGCTTTGGCTCGCATATCTGACCACTGAGCGGGATAGCGATGCCTCTAGGCTTTCGCAGGTTAAATGTATTGCGGGCATTCTTTCCGGGAATTACGAGTCTGCTCATGCGGGAGCGGATGTCGGGGAAAGGTTTTCTGCTGATCTGGTGAGCCTGGGGATTGACAAGAAGAAGGCCTATAACGAGATCTTCGATCTGATGCATCCTTTGATTCTAAAAGAACTGCAGTTGGACAGGCCTCACGCTTATCACTTATACCCAATTTGCGAGAGCGAGGATGAGTTACGTCGACTCTTGGGCGGGGATATGGGTTTTCTTCGCAATAGAGTTGCATTAATGAGTGCTGAGCAGCGCGAATATATGTTTGGGTCGGAGCTGGGGCTATGAATGAGGTCGTTCAGGGATGATGTATCTACAAAATATCATCAGGTTCTGTTCTCCAGCTGCGATCAGATTTGATGGTGGAAATTACTATTTCGATGATTGCGAGTTTGGCACTTTCATTGAGTTCTTTGACTACGTGGCTCAAGTGTATTCGTTCTCTGAAACGACCACTCACATAGACTGGGAATTTGAGTGCCTCAGTAGCATTGCTCATAGTATTTCGGATGAGCAAACAAATCTTGATGATGTTGAGTTTCTATGGCATCTGCTAAATACTGTTTTCTTCGAAGACCTGGGTCGCAATGAAGCCCTAGACACAATTATGGCCCAGATTTACTGGTCTCTTAATAATAGCGACGTCGACGCAGCCTGCAATGCTTTGTCTGACTATGTTCGGCAAGCAGCCGGTGATTAAAATGCGCTTGTCAGTTGCTAGGTATCTAGCATGGGTGTTTCCGGCAGTCATCAAAGAGCATGATGTTTACGCGCTATCTAATGGTCAGAATTGCATCTCTGAACGCAATCTGATGATGCTTTTGCACTCAAACTATATGACACACCCTGAAGGTTATTACGACAAGTGGGGTTTTGACAAAGTATGGTCTCTTGTAGATTCGATTCATGATGATGACTTGTTTTATCATGCGTTAGGTAATGAGATTGCTGGGATTGCTTGGCGTCAGTGGTTTTTAGATCGGCTAGACAAGATTCTGATTGTGTATGAAAATGCAGCCGAGAAGTACTATTGGTGTTTAGTTGCTGGTGATGACTTAGCATTGATGAAATTTGCTTTGAGTCACATGGGCAAATTCAAGGAAATACTGTACGGAGGGAGTATGAAGTCGTTAATCCAGAGTTTCCATGACAAAAAACGCGAAGAGTATATTCGCCGATATCGTCTGATTAATCCCGAGCGTGCAGACATTCTCGATGAATGCAGGACTGATTCTGAATGCGACAAGTTTCTGAAGAATGACAAGGGTTTTATGAAGGTTCTTCGACAGCGTTTAATGGATGCTGGAAAGTTTGAATCAATTGACTACCTCACGGGTGCTGATCTTGGTCAGTAATTTGGTTAAGAGAAATGCTTTACCGAAGTTTTGGGAGGTCAGACATGCGGGTCGTGTAGTAAGGGCTCAAGTGACCACGCTGCATGCTCCAGGGCATCTCTCCGATAGTTGTAGCTGAGCGGAGAGCGCCTTTGCAGAAGCGCGCATTGATCTCGTCGAGCACCTTGGCCCTGTGGCTTTGGGGTTAAACGGCATTTTCCCAACGCCGTTGTCTTCAAAGCTAGGCTAGCCTTTCAGTCCTTCAAGATACTGCCCGATGCGCGCACGGTCACTTAGAACCAGCGACGCGGCTATCACTGGGTCTGATGAATCGTATTAAATTCGATATTTATAGGCCAAGTAGTATCCTGAAAAATCAGTATACAGCTAACAAGAGCTTTTTCTTTCCACAATGAAATAATGACCAAGCTTGGCTGACGTCCTAGTCTCACTAGTGGCTACATCAACTAGATCTTTTGTGCGACGATTAATTCGGCTCAGTTGCTCCGAGAAGCACTATGGGATTTGGTTTTTTTTGAGGTCAATCAATATGATGCCACTACGCATACAACGTGCATTAAGGGTGGCAACCAAACCAAAATAATAAATATCGCTTCTGTTAAGCGGTAGAAACTATTCGGCCTCTACACACCTCAATAATTGAGCGCGCTAGATCTTTGTTGGTATCAGGATAGCTTAGCTGCTTGAGCACAAACACTAAAAGTGAAGCATAGATACATCTTTCGGAATTTGAACATTCCTCGGTGATCCACTCCACAATCTGATTGAAAAACGATCCAAGAGGAGAGCCAACATCGCAGCTGAGCTGTTCAATTGATTTAATCAGGTCTTCCGGCGGAAGAATGTCAAGTGCGCGCTCGGCAGTATCCCTATGGAAAAACGGACTAAGTAATATTGAACATGGATCAAGTGAAGTCGCCCGTTCTGCCAAGTCACCAAAATCAATGATCAGTGGTGCGTAATCATTCGCAATGAGTACGTTTCCACCGTGCATGTCTCCATGGGTTCGCCCCCACTTAACAGAAACAGATAATTCCTGAATGTCGTTAAGCCAGCTCAACTCGTAAGTGTTCTTGAGGTTGGCTAGCTTTGAGTCTGAAACAAAGCATTTACGCATTTCCTCAATAGATTTTCTCGTTCTGTAGCAACCTTCGCCCCATACAGAAAATACTTCTCTCAACTTCTGGTAAGTAGTCAGCGAATGCTGGGGGCTACTAAGCAGGAGTTCTGACAAATTACTCGTGTGATCACTCGCTAAGCGATAATAAATTGCTGCACTAGCTTTTGCGCCATATTCCAGGAACAAAAGTTTGCTCGGAAATGTGCCGATATTTAGCGCTGGGACCATTAAATCAAAATTGCTAGACTCAAGTGCGATCTTTTCTCTTCGACCAATCCTAGCCACTGCTCGAAAGAGAGATGAGTCATGAAAATTAAGAACCTCAACGCTCAGTACTCTAATACCAGACAAGCCTCCTTTGAGGTCTTGCCATTTACAACTTGCTCCCGAAAGTTTTTTTGTGAAAATTTTGAGCAGACGCTGCTCATCCACGGCCAATGAATCTCCAGCTTTGACAGAGCGAAGCTCAATGTCGGCTAAATTCTTTAACTTTACTGAGCATTGCTGGACGTGGCTCAGAAAATCATCAAGATTTATCTTTTGAAACACCATAGGACTAGTATTTAAATCTCCTTGCCCCCAAAAATCCTGGCGATTTGCATGCGCATTCAGGAGCTGATTTACAAATCTATGCGTCGATGATCCGGTTAGAAAGCACACCGGAGTTCCAGGTGCATGCGAAAGGCAAAAGCCAAATACGGCCTGTCCGTGGGCTACATCTGCATCCAAACTATCATCGGTAACTGGCAAACTAAGATCAAGAACTATTAGATCAAAGAACTCCGCTTCAATAACAGCGCATGCTGACTCTTTGCTAGAGGCAGTTATCACTGAATCTTTCCCAGCAATTTTTTCAATTTGCCTTTTGGTTTCCACCAAAACTTCTTGATTATCTTCAACTAACAAAATTTTCATTTATACCATCTCAGCTCAAAGACAGCCCCAGTAGAATTAGGGGAAAACAGGCTCAATTTACCATTAAGGCTTTGCATAGCTTGTTGAGCAATGGTTAATCCCATTCCAAAATGGCCAGTTTTAGTAGTAGCACCAATTCGTATTAGCTTTTCTGTTGGCTTGCCAAGACCTAATCCATCGTCGATGACAGCAATCCAGTAATCCACATTTGTTTCTCCCCAGTTGATGATTATGTCTTCCGGAGACCTTATCTGTGTTGCTGAAATTGTCGACTCAACCGCATTCTTTATGCCGTTCGATAGCGCCAACTTGAGCAACCCTTGGTCAGCCCTGACTATTAAACTTTGGGGACCGCTTAGACGAATTTTCTTTTCAAAACTGTGTCCTTCTATCAGGCTGTTGATCCAGTCTGAGCAGGTAAATGAATCCGAGCCCGTCACTTCCGTTGCGAGTCGCAGAAAGCTCAGTGCTTGGAAGAAGTCTTTCAGGTGATCCATTTGGCGCCGACTAGCACTTTCATCATAATTTGGAATGTCTTCCCGCAGCTTAACTGCGAGGATTCCAATACGCGGCTCCAACTCGTGTAGCATGATACTAGCTACCTCTCTCAGTGCGAGAGTGTAGCTGACGCTTTTATTCTCAACATCCGTGGTGTCTGGGGGCTCTAGCTCAGCTTGTTTCTGAGTATTTTTCGTCAGCGCGATCTCAATCGCATTTTTTACCCAGCCAACCGTCTCCCTTCCAAGCCAGTTATTTAATTCCGCTTCATATTCTGTACTGGCATTCATCATGAAATACCGGGCCGCAACTAGACGCTCATGAGAGCTATCAGATTTAGCGAGTTCTAAAGCCCGCTCAAAACTTTCCAAAGTCATTCGTCAGAGCTCGCGTAAAATTTCGCCCTATATTCAAATGCCGCTTTACCCCCCTCCATAACATTGCTGATTGCTTCAATGGAGTCATGATGATTTAGAGACTTTTCGAGTTGGACATATCCCCGTCGCCCATCAGACTCCATCTGAATGACGCGGTCTGCATATCCTAATACTGGTATATTTGCATTGTGCGTGGTAAATATGATTTGAGAATTTTTAGATCGTCGGCGAATTGATTTTATTAGTGTTTCAGCGATAAATGCGTTATCGATATGATCTTCTGGCTGATCAACTATTATTACCCGACTAGTATGCTCTAGAACAATAGGCAAAACGACTGTGCAACGCTGCCCGGTTGAAAGTTGCGACAGATCCTTGTAAGCGGCCCCGTCGAGCAATTGAAAAGTAACCACATCTTCGATTTGGCAGGTTAACAACTCACCCATGCCTACATCGCGTAGATGGTTTAATAATTTCGCAGCCCTATCTCTTGTAATGCCTGTGATCGTTGATAGCTGCTCAAAATTACTACTTTGCACTAGCTCACCAAGTTCCCTCGGGCTTACAAGCGCGCTTACAGCTTTAGCTATTTCATTGTATTTTAATCCGCTCCCCCGCAAGACTTCTGACAGTAGAGATGTATAAGCGTCAATCTGACCTGATTGATCGACTTTGACTTTTATCTTAGGCCCGAGCGCTTTATTGATAGAGTCGCATATCTGCTTACGCCAACTGAATCTAGAGCGTCTTGACTCTTCCATTTTATTCAAGAGCTCATTTCGCTTTGTTGACAGACTAGCTATTCGCAGCTCTTGATCAGCAGCAAACATCGCCAAATTTTCTAACGTTGCCTTCCTTTCTCTAATCCGCGTAGCTTCCCTAGATATATTCCCAGCACCCTCAACTATCGATTCAAAATCTTTCCGCAAGATCCTGTTGGCTTCTTCAATGGAAGCCCTATTGCTCTGTATTCCCGCACGAATCGCATTCATAACAGGGAGCAAGTTTTGCAGGCTCACGTGTCCGGAAAATAGCTGGTGTGAGTTCTCGCTCAACGCCGCTCGAATAGGGCTAAGAGGATCACTTCCACCATCTCCGACCCAGTTTTCCGCACTTGCAATCATATTTATACCTTTCGATATACTGGCAAGCGCTTCATTCAGTCGATCTCCGAACCGCTCAATATAGGCATCTTGGATTGAAAACTTCGACAGTTCTCTCGCTTGCTGATTTATTTGAGCTTGCTTCTCAGCAGCACTCACCGAGAATTTTGCAATTTCCTGCTCTTTGCTGGAGATATTGCTTAGCTCGGCATTAATATGCTGAAGCTCAAGTAGACTGTCTAACGTATCGGCACGCTCTTTAATTAGTGCATCTACCTCTTTGCTGACAGAATGTACTTCTGCAGCAATGTAGCCGTCGAACGCTTCAAACTCACTGAGATTGGTGATAAACGAATCGATTAGCTCTAGTCTCCCTTGTGCCAGCAGCCCAACCGATTCAACTTCGGTCTGCGAAAGAATTATCGGAGGTGTAAAAGGTGCTGTAGCGTACGGCGAAGCATCCGCTGCACCTCTACTTACTAAAATCTCTTGGCCGTTATCCTCAAGGGATACAGTTATTTTTCCATCGCCAATTACTGATAACGCATGTTCGAATGACTTTTTATGATATCCAGAAGAAAACCCACTAGTACCCAAGCAAAATCTTATCAATTCAAGAAGCGACGTTTTTCCTGTACCTCTTGCACCAATTATTGTATTAAGGCCTTCTGAAAGTTGAACGTCTAGTCCTTCTAGAAAACCGTCATCAATCTGCACACGTTTCAAGTACATAGTTATTTCCAAATATGCATTGGCTTGCTGGCGAAGTGATATCGTCATGGGTATGCTAGCGAGCATAGCTGATCGAAACGTCTACAGCCACTAGGCGGGGTGTCATGGTGCAACTGGTCAAACTTTGGCTAGACGGGCAAGCCTCGGATTTGTACGAAAGTATTGCCCCAGATTCGTGTAGGCCCATGGCCGCTTCCGCACAGCAACCCAGGAGTCCCGCAAGTCCGGCTTTCACAACGTGAGGCTCATCCGCTCATGATCACTGCCGCAACCCAGCCCATCACTCTCGAAGTCGACACCTCAGCGTTGCAAGAGCTCGTGAGCAAGGTCAGGCAGCTCGGCCATGCAAACCCGCACGTTAAGAAAGGCCTCAACCAGATCGGTGTCCGCTGGATTGCCCGTGTCAAAACCTGCTTCCAGCGGAGCGTCGACCCTTACGGCCAGCCATGGGCGCCTATTCACCACCGCCAGGGTCAGCCACTCCTCGACACCGGCAGGCTCAGAAATAGCATCACAACGTCCGGGGCACCAACCTCGAATTAGCATCGAACTTGATATACGTGGACAACCATCAGTACGGAATTACCGTTAAGCAAAGGCGATACCTTCCAGACAAAACTGGACTTCCAAAAGCCTGGCTCGCCGAATACCAAAATATCCTTTTGCAGAACCTTGAAAACGCCCTGAGCACAACTCCGCCTGTGATAAAATAAGAAGAAAAAGAATGGCCATCACTGAAACCCTCGAAGCCTAAAAAACCCTCATTGAAAATTTGCCATCAAAGCCGATAGTGCGATTGTTTGAGGGAGTCATAGAAAATGACAAGCTCGGCAATCTCCAAATGTCGAGTGACCGCTGCTATGTTCTGGTTTCTTACGGTGGTGGTGATTTTATAACTGATGGCCCACGGCTTGTGTGTGACTCTAACTTCGGCGCCTTCATTATCGCTGTTTGTGACCAAGACACATATGGAGTTTCCAGGCGGGCGGTTCGACTTGTGCACGAGCTAGTAACAGCCCTGAAAACCTATCGCGGATCTTCTAGGAACACCCTAAGCTTACCAAAGGTAAATGGGCTGCAGCCTGCAGCCTGCGGCCTCAGGTTTTAATTCTTCCAACAACAACTTCAGCTCGTATCTTCTTACCTGGACACACTGGGTTGGCTTTGACTGATCTTCACCAACAATAAAAACAACAAAGGTGCATAAAATGCCTGTACAAACAATTGATACTTCCATCGGATGGCTTGGAAACGGCGCAATCCTTATCGCAAAACTGGATGCCCACGATAAACCTATCGGCGGCTTTTACGCTGTGGCTTACTCGTCTTCAGCTGTCCTGGCGCTGACAAGTGACAAAGTTGAAACGCAAGACACCACTTATGGCACTCTGAGTACAGCCAAGTCCAAGGTAATTAAGAACACTGGCGAACTCACAATCACCGCCAAGGACTTCAACCCCGAAGTTATGAAGCTGGCCTTGTTCGCTGATATCAAGGACTCTGCTGCAGTAGAGAAAACTTGGACTGGCTCTGTCTTCTTGGGGCGGAGTGTGGTTGTGCCAGGCATGATCGCTGCCGTTGCATCAGTCACTGTTGGCGGAGAGCCGCTGGAAGAAGATCTGTATAGGGTCTCTGGCGGCTCCATCGAGTTCGACTCCGCTGCTGGCTTTGTCGACGGCGCTGAAGCAACGGTCATCTACTCCACGCGCGCAGCTACTCGGCTGGAGGGCCTGATCAACAGCAACATGAACGTCCAGATCGTGTTCGAAGGCTTCAACCTTGGCAACGACGACCAGTCCGTGAAAGTCACATACCACAAAGTGGCCCTTTCGCCTGCGGCTCAACGCCAGCTTTTAAGCGCAGATTGGGCAGATCAAGAGATCAAGGGCACCTTGCTGGCGTCTAGGGCTGTCAACGGCACAGGTCTGTCGAAGCTGTTCAAAGAAGAGTACGCGTAAAGCCCTGCAGCCCCAAAGGCCGTTCACTGACCGGCTTTTTTTGTTAGGATACCTTCAAATATTCAATGCGTAAGGACATGGAATGCAAGGAGTGCCACACGCAGATAGACACCAATGGGCTATGAGCATGGGCTGGGTGATCTACTCCGTTAATGAAATTGATTTTCAGCTAAAATTGGTTTATGGAATTCTCACTGGCCAAGAACTCCCAATTAGCTTGCCAGATAATTGGAATAAAAAGACAACAGACGAACGTGTAAAAGTTATAGGTACGCTCGCGAAGGAACTACCGCCATCCCCTGCAATATCAAGAATAATAAACATGTGCAAACAAATTAAGAGCCTGCTCGATAAAAGGAACCATATCGCCCATGGGTTCTTAGCTATGGTTGGTGGTGGCCATATGAAGATGATTAAGTACGATAAGTCGGGCCATGTTCACGAAATGGACTATAGTCAGATCTTGCAAGCTCGCCAAACTGCAAACATGATTTGCGAAGGCATAGACATATTAAGATTGCATTGTAGAAATCCGGAGTTCGTAGCTCCTTACAAGCCTGGCGAAGATATTAACACCTGGACGATCAATCCAAGAGATCAATTCGCATCAGATCAGTAAGCCGGATGCCGGCCTAGTTGGCCGGTTATTCCTTCTGGTAGTTTAAATCAGTGGTTGTACTTGTACCAGATCTGCCTCGCTGCTGCAGTACACCACGATTTCTTGAAAGCCTGCAATTTCGTGAATTCCCTTTCAAGCCCAGCCCTGGCGTTCAAGCAAAACCCTTCGACGCACCCCTGGTCAGCCAGCTCATCCAGCAGATTGGATTCGATGAACTCAGCCAGTTCATCAATTCTCTCCCTCTCGTAAGCCGGATCATTGCGCTGGCACAGTGCTATCGCCTAGGCTCAGCGGCATTTTCAGGGAGATATTGCGGTGACAGATTCGAAGGTGCGCGGGTTGTTCGGGGCAGTGGTGATGTGGCTGCTGTTCACGGTTCTCTTGATTGTTGGCTTGGGTGCCATGGCCACCAGCTTTCTGTCGGGCCTGATCATGCTAGCCGCAGCCGGCATCTTCGTTCCTCGACTGAATCGCATAATCCACGAAAAGACTGGCATCACAGTGACCCCTGGAATGCGCGCTGTTGTGACCATTGTCTGCTTCGGTATGTTCATCTACACCAGCAACCGGGCAATGGACGCAGATCGCGCTGAGCACGCTGCTCAAGAGGCTTTGGCAAATCAGCAGAAAGCTGAGCAAGCACAGAAGGAGAGGCGCGAATACGTCAGCGCGAACAATGGTGCGATCCTGGCTGAAATGAATACGCTGATAGCGAAGCAAGATTACGAGGCTGCCTCCGCGCTCGGGTCTAAATATAGCAACGCTGGCAGCTTCGAAATCGACCAGGCATTTTCCAAAGTTTCAGCACAGAAAGCCGAGATGGAAAGCAAGCAGAAAAAGGCATTCCTTTTGGACTCTCTTGGCAAAATCAAGCAGGATGACTACAAGGCCTTGGCTTCGACTTACTCCGAGCTTGCCGCTATAGATCCATCATTCCAGCAAAACGCCGACAAGTTTGCCAAGCTCGACGAAAAGCGCGCCGAGGAAGAGAAGTTGCGTGAGCAGGCAGCAGCGGAGAGGGCCCGTCGGCAAAACATGGGGCTGGCATGGAACTATACCGACAGTGAAGACGGCATTTCAGGAAAGTCAGTGCGCCGAGCGTTCGTTTCCTCGATCAACACAGTAGACTTCAAATTCCCATACGGCGGGACTCAACGAGCCACACTGACGATCAGGAAGCACCCGCGCTGGGGGACGTCTGTATACGTCGCGATCGAAAAGGGCCAGTTTATCTGCGGTTACGATGACTGCGATGTCCGCGTGCGGTTTTCGAAAGGTAACGCCCAGAGGATGTCAGCGAGCGAACCAGACGATCACAGCTCAAATCTCCTTTTCATCAGTAACGCCTCATCGTTTATCAGCCAGGCCCGCAAATCCGACAAGGTCTATATCGAGGCCAATTTTTACCAAGAAGGCAGCAGGGTCTTCGAATTCGACACCTCAGGCCTTGAGTGGAAATAATTAGAATCCCCGCGCTGCGGGGATTTTTCATTACAGAGCCAGCGCCGGGTCATTCTCCCAGGCCATGCCCAGATCCTGCTCCTGTTCGACCCTAGGCATCGTCATCCAGTCGCTTCGCAGTTGGTAGTAGGTCTCGCCGGGCTTTTTGTCTTCAAGCTCCCAATTTGCTCGAATGCCCAGAAGGCTCAGGAGCAAGGCGATGATCAGCTTGATCGTGGCTTCGAGCTCTTTTTGGTTTTGTACTGCGATGCTGAGACGGATGGCTCGACGATTGCGGGCGCGGAGGACGAGATAGAAAACTCGGATTCGCTCTTGGTGTTCGCTATATCTTCGAGCAGCTTCAGCCTCAAGGCTTGGAAAGGTTTCGGGGGCATAGCTGATGCCTTCTTGTTGGGTCAGTTTTTGGAATGTGAGCCTGGAGCGTTTCAGCTTGCGGCCTGAGATGATGGTGCCGTTGTATTCGTAGCTAATGCCTGTCGGCTGACCCTCGGCGTTCTTCGTGAAGTGGACGTAGATCTGTTGCCGGCGCAGGAGCTGGATGAGCATGAACATGTCGCCGCCTTGGGCCTGGCAGGCTTCTACGGCACCTGCGATTTTTGCGATCATACGGTGTTTCAGGGCAATCGTGCCTTCGCGTTCAGCGGCTTCCAGGGCGTTGCGGGAGATGGCTGTTCCCCACGTTTCTGAGGGTGCAGGGGCTTTACTCAGGCCAAAGTTATCCTCAATCTTGGATTTGGAATCACAGCTGCGCGACCGCTCGTTTGAGTCCTTGACCATGGAAAACTCTTCATCTAAACGAATGCGATTAGCGACGATGTGGACATGCTCGTGGTCTGTGTCCCCGTGGAGCACCGCAACCCACTTGTTCAGGTCGCTGAAGCCAAGGTCGGATAGGTACATCTCGATCGCTTCGCGCCATTGCTGGTCGTCCAAGTGCTCACCTGGAGGTAGTGCCAGGATGGCGTGCCAAACGGGCTTCACCACACGATCTGAGTCGATGGCGTTATTTCTTAATTTTTCAACAGTATCAAACTCTGAAATCATCCCCTCGACATCGATCTTGTCTTTGTCGTGCCCATTGCGAAGCGGGTCAGGCGAAAAGCAGTTCCGGCCAATGGTTCGAATTGTTGTAAGGGCATGCTCGTGCTTCCGTAGTCCGAAGATATATTCGATACGGTTCCGGAAGGAGCCCACGCCCTTGTCCGTGATTTTCCCAATCATCTTATAATTCTCCAATGCCCAAGAGGCGGTTATTGATATCTACCAGCTTCTGTACAACTACCTCGATGTCTTGGCCTTTGCTAATAAGGCCTGCAATTCGCTGTAGCTCTACCGAGAGCTGGATGTGCGACAGTGGGATGCGCACCTTGCCCGTCACCTTCGAACTCACTAAGACGTCACGCACGAATGCCCCTGCAGCTTGGTAGCCTGCTTCTTCGCACTTGGCTTTTATAATTGCCCGCTCTTTCTCGCTTAAGCGAATGATGAGTGGCTTGTCTCGACGTTTTGAAGCATCAAGAGTTGGCCTGCCTTTTTTATTGTTATTGTTCATCAGCGCAACCTCCGAAGGAGAGTGAGCAGCATTAAATGTCTATCATAGACACAACTGGCCAACTCAATCTATATGCTTATTATGCAAATGGAGCATTAGGTGGGGGAAGTGTTTTTATCAAAAAGATGTGGTCTTTTTTGGCAGTTAGAGTGCCTTAAATGGCAACTTCGAAGCCAGCCCTGGCAACACTAGTGCCTCAAATGGCCCGATATACTTCGTAGTTCGCACAATGTCAATGCGACATATCATGCCTGTTACAGTAGGTGAGTGTGGGACAGCTGGACGCCGCAGTCAGCTAGTGCGAAATCTGAGGGTGTCACAGCCTAGGAGAGCGAAATATCACCATGTCACTCTCATCGAGTGCGAGATCTATGGCTGTCACAGTTGCGGAGAGTGACATCGTGGCCTTGTCGCACTGCCTGGGAGCGGTGAAGCAGTGTCTGATAGTCCATGGGTGTCAGGAGTGCCAGTCGGTAGTGCTTGGTATTGGACAGACAAAGGGGGCTTCAGATTAGGTTGCGACTGGACTGATTTGAGGCGTTGGGAACGAAAAGGTCACCAAAGGATGGTGATAGGTATGCGATGGGTGGTTCTGAATTTGCACACCTGGTGCACACGGACAAAGCTCATGTCAGGCTACAACCCTTTAAAGACGTGGCCTGTAGCGATTTCAGTCGGCCCCATCCATCATCGGCGCCACACTGAAGCGGCGAGACGGCTCGGAACGGATAGGGTTAGTGTTTACGGGCGCTTCAGCTTTTTCGAAATTCATTGGTACTGATCTTTTATACAGCGGTTTTTACCCATTTTTCCTTGTTTTCTGAGGTCGGTTGCTACAATGTAGCAAGCGAATTCAGCAATGTAGCAACTGGAAATGGGCACGATCACATCACGCAAGCGCAAGGACAATTCGACTGCCTACACGGCGCAGATACGGATCAATCGAGACGGGCGCACAGTTTATCAGGAAAGCCAAACCTTCGATCGCAAGCAGATTGCCCAGGCCTGGATCAAACGGCGGGAGACGGAGCTGGCCGAGCCTGGTGCGATTGAGCGCGCTAACCGTAAGGGTGTGACGATCAGGAAGATGATCGAGCAGTACCTGGACGAGTACGAAAAGATCCGGCCGTTGGGTAAGACAAAGAACGCCACACTCATTGCGATCAAAGATACCTGGTTGGGCGACCTTGATGACTCGGCACTGACCAGCCAGAAGCTGGTGGAGTTTGCGCAGTGGCGGATGGGTAAGGAAGGCGGCGGCGTCCAGGCGCAGACGGTTGGCAATGATCTCTCGCACCTAGGCGCAGTCCTATCCGTGGCGAGACCAGCATGGGGCTACGAAGTGGATCCGCTGGCCATGCCTGACGCACGCAAGGTCTTGCGCAAACTAGGCATGGTGAGCAAGAGCAAAGAGCGTAACCGCCGGCCGACGCTCGAGGAGTTGGACAAGCTCATGGAGCATTTCTTCGAAATGCAGGAGCGCCGCAAGGCTCAGATCGACATGCCGAAGGTGATCGCTTTCGCGCTCTTTTCGACACGTCGGCAGGAAGAAATTACAAGGATTCGCTGGGATGATCTCGACGATTCGCGACAGGCTGTACTGGTGCGCGATATGAAGAATCCCGGTCAGAAGATCGGCAATGACGTGTGGTGTCATCTACCGGATGAGGCTTGGGCAATTCTGCAGAGCATGCCCAAGGTCGAACGAGAGATCTTTCCCTACAACGCAAAGTCGGTCTCCGCCTCTTTCACCAGGGCGTGCCCTATGCTCGGCATTGAGGATCTGCATTTCCATGATTTGCGGCATGAAGGGGTGAGCCGGCTGTTTGAAATGGACTGGGATATTCCGAGAGTGTCGAGCGTCTCCGGGCATAGAGATTGGAATTCGTTGAGACGGTATACGCATTTAAGAGGCCGAGGAAATAGTTATGAGAACTGGTCATGGTTAAAGCGGCTATATTGAATTTTAGATGTTACTTGGATCTTAGGAGTAGTTCATGGAGCTGAACAATCGTGAGCTTGCAATTTCAATTTGTGCTCTTGTGGCTTTGGTCGCCATGTGTCTCAATCGAGATATTAGAGGTGCTATGATTAAAGTGCCTCAGGCGTTTCTTAATCGGCATTTTCTGAGCTTTTTTACGCTTGCTTTTTTGTGGATGGCAGTCTGTGTCTACGGTTTGTACCGAGTTGATTTGTGGGGTTATGAAAATCTCAAGACTACTATTGTGTGGGGGGTGATGTTCGCCTTCAGCTCCATGTTTAGTTTGCCTAAGATAAGGACGGAAAAATATTTTTTTAATAACTTGGTTCGTGGTGTAGTAAAGCCGACCGCTATAGTGGTGTTTATTACTGGTCTTTATTCTTTCTCTTTATGGATAGAGATTTTTCTCGTTCCGTTTGTCGTGTTTCTGAGCTTGCTTGCTGCGGTTTCTTCTCGAGAAGAAAAGAATGCAATGCTTTCAAAGCTATTAGGATGTTTGATTGTTGTGGTGGGAGTTGCGTATTTAGCTAATGCGGCCTATGAGATAATTGGAAACTTCGGTTTCTTTGCAAGCGCTTCAAATTTTAAAGATTTTTTCGGTCCAATAATTCTCACTTTTTTGTTCTTTCCTTTTCTTTATTTGTTTGGGTTGTACGGCGCATACGATAGTGCTTTCGCTCAAATAAATTTGCGGTTGAAGGATAAAAGTGTCGCCGCTTACGCGAAGCGTGTAGCCCTGCTATATTTTAGGGCCGATGTGGAGTTAATGCAGCAGTGGATTCATGAGTTATATAACTGGTCGGCCTCAAGCCCAGCGGAAATAAAAGCCTCTATCATTTCTATGAAATATCGTAGGCATAGAGAGGAAAATCCATTGCCTCTGTCGAGCGTTGATGGATGGAGGCCGCGAGATGCTCGGAGGTTTCTTTATGGTTTTCAGTTGGAGGTGAATTCGTATAAACCTGCTTATGGGTACGAAAATTGGTTTGGGAGTTCAAAATATGTGAAGATCGGAGAGGGTTTCAATTCGTCAAATATTGCTTATTACGTAAGCGGTGGAGAGCATGTTGTAAAGCTTTTGAAGGTTGTTCTTAACGTAAATTCCGAAGTGGACTTAGTTGCTGCTGAGGATGCCTTTAGAGAGGTTGCTGAGAGCCTGCTCAGAATTGTTTTTGACGAAGTGCCGAGCCCTTTAGTTTTGCCGTTAACACAAGCTGAAGATGTCAGGTGTGTTGTTGGGAATCGTGGTGTGCTGTTTAGTAAGGATATGTATGTTGGCAGCGCCCTGGGGTGTTATACAAGATCTCTGAGTATTTACAATGATGAGAGGTTTTGTGATGAGGTGGGTTGAGTCCGATCTTCGATAGAAAGGACTCAAATCGTCCTAAGCGGCTCTTCCCATGAATTTTTTTTGCTCGACTGTAGCTCTTTCGCGCTGTCGATCGATGTAATCTGCGAGGTCTCTCAAGTGTATACCTAGTGCAGCCTTCTGACTCTCTGCGCCTAGGCGAACGATTGGTATATCAATTTCTCCATCCAAACATTTTCGTTTGAATTTTTCGACTGTCAGGTTCATGTAATCGGCACACACACGGTCCAGTGGAATGACTGCTTGGCCATCATACTGTGCCATCAATAGGAAAAGAGTGTTCACGCCGCAACCTCCATCATGTGACTTTCGTAGACGAGAGTGATGAAAGTGGGCAATCTCGCGGATCTTTTGATGGCGAGGGGCCGGCTTGAATGAAACGTTTGAAATTGCCACCGTTTATGAGCACAGCCACGATTTGGGTGGTGTGGCTGTTTTTGGCTACCGGTGCACTGGGGTGGGCTCTTTTTGTATTGCTTGATGCTTTTGATGCAAAGAAAGACGCAGCCGCATGGGTGCAAGCGGTGGGGTCTGTGCTTGCGATCATCGTGGCAATTGCTGTCGCCAGTTCGCAGAACCAGCGGGCTTCTAAAGCTGCGAAGCAGGCAGAGAGAGAGCTTTTGGATAAGTTGTTTGTCGTCGCGAATTTCGTCGCTGATGTATCGTTTAATGCCAGTAGCTACCTTACTGACAATTCTAGCGACAAACGCATGGTGACTAGGTTCGAGGTCTCTTTGCGCGATTGTGACTACTTGATGCGTGAAGTACAGTTCAATGAAGTTCCCCGAGCTGAAGCCGCTATAGGCTGGCTCGAACTTCGTGCCGCGGTCAGAGATGTTCTTCATGGAGTTCAGTCGATTCAGGCAGGGAAGCCTGGTGGCATTTCCATGCTCATTATTTATGACATGGAGGCAGCTGCTATGGCGGCTGAAAAGGCTCGCTGTCGAATCAATGCTGCTTGCGCAGGATGACATCTCCCAATGATGAGCTTTATCCCCCTCAACAGGCTGCGCGGGCGGGCGATTCTGAGCGTTTAGCGTGGCATTGGGGGTCGCTGCCTCGCGCAGCTTTTCGTGGGGTATAAGCGCCTCGGTGGTGCTGCTGGAAGGAGCAATAATGCCTGCTGCTGCGCAGCAGAGACTGTTTGTTTCTAGTGTGTCGACGCTGGTTTCCTTGCGGAGCAAAGCGGTCGTGGTTTGGGTGTCGTGCTGGTCCATTTGCATGCCGCTTTCCTCCGAGATTTGAGTGCGCGTTTGTGCATCAATCGCTGATTGAGAGTTAGCCGGGTTGAAGTGGGTGCTGGATTGGGGACGGATCTCGCTCATGCGGCGTTCTCCTGTTCGGCCGGTTCCAGCAGGGCAGCTATGGCGAGCGCCTGGTCGCGGAGTGTGCGGGTGTCGCGCTCCAGCTTTTTGCCGGTGCGGAAGGCGCTAAACGTTTCGGATGCGATCCGGAGTTTCTCGGCGATTTCCAGTAGGGTCAGTCGTTCCTGTTCGCCAAGTTTTGAGGCAGCCAAGGCGCGCTCGTAGTGGGTGTAGAGTTTCTTGCGTTGGTCGTGCGCCTGATCAAGGGTGTGCTGCGAGTTGCGGATTTCTTCCGCGCTATCAGCGCTCTGGCTCGCTTGGCCGTCTCGATACCCAACACAGCCGCCAACGTCATAGCCATCGCTGTAGCCCTCTGAATGTCCCTCGGCTCGGCCGCTGCTGAAGCCGTGCCGGTAGGCGAGCCAATAAACGCCGGCGATCATGATGGCGATTGCTATCAGGGCGTAAATTTGAACTGTGGTCATGTGGTGTGCTCCTGAGGAAGTCTTCGGCTGGTGGTGGCAGCCATTCGGTTTTGGGTGTTACTCGTTGGTGTCATCCTGCTGTCGCTGCATGTCTTCGTCGGCCTTGTAGGCGCGGATGTCGATCAGTGAGGCGACGTGCCGGATGTGTGCGTACTTCGGTGCCTTGCGGCTGGTGTCCAACGTGGTGATGGGGAGCTGGATGCGGCCGCTGCTGATCTCGGCGACGAAGGATTGCTCGTTGAGGTTGCGGAAGTACTGCTCGCGCACTTTGTCGAGTGGAATCAGGACGTCGCCGAAGATGCGGTAAAGCAATTCGACGGTGGCTGATTCCGGCGCCGGGTGCAGGCGTAGCGGGTTTTGTGCTGTGTTACTCATGGCTTTGTTGGGCCTCCTTGCGTTGTTTTCTGGCCGGGTGGTTCCAGGCGTTCAGGCAATGCGTTCTGGTCAGCTCGCGCAGATGTTCGGGCACTTTGAGGAGCGCGGCGTTGCGCTCCTCTCGTGTCCGCATGGCGATGATCTGGCGGGCGTATTCCCTAGGCCACGTCACGGCTGTCTGCCGGAATGGCGGGTAGGTCGATTCCCAACTGTTCAGCCAGCCAACGGATACCGGGATGTTTGATCCGGGTCGATTGGCTGTACTGCATACCGAGCTGATCGTGGTACCACTGGCCGTCCTTGATGCGCAGATAGTCGCGATCACGGTTGGGATAGGCCGGTAGGTTACGATCGTTGAGGAGACCTTTTTCACGCATGCGTGCGATGAGCTTCGGGCGAGTCAGGCCGAGGTGGGTTGCGGCTTGGGCGAGGGTGCGTTCCATGGTGTGCCCCTCATGCCGCGTGCGCAGCTGGTGTTGCCGCTGCTGCAAGGTGGTTGATGGACTCGCTGACTTTGCCGTAGATCTCGACATCGCTGCCGTACACGGTGAAGCAACGGGTGTGCGGGCTTTTGTTACCGATGCTCAGGATGGTGGTGACACCTGATCGAGATTGAGTGCGGTGCAGCGCGACAATTAGCGGGTAGTCAAAACCCATGTCGAGGTTAAGCACGCCACCGGTGCGCACCAGCTCGAACACCCGCTGCTTATCCGATACATCAAAGCGGCCATATTCACGGCTGGCGTGGGGACGGTGCAGCAGGTCGCTGGTATTGCTCGCATCGAACGGGCCGTTGGCGATCTCTTCGATGAAGTCGGCCAGCTTGAGATGCATCTTCTTTTCGTTCGGCAGGGTCAGCGTGTGGCGTTCGCTGCCCAGCTCCACGACGAAGGTGCTTTCTGAGATGCCACGTTCAACCTTGAGGCGAAACGCCAGGCACTCGCGCTTGGGCGCGGTCCGTAGAACGTGGTTGAAAGTTTCGGTCAGGTTGACCTGAGCATTGAGCAGCTGCAGGGTGCGGTTGTCGATTTTGTACTTGATCATGCTCCATGCCCTCCGCCGTTCGGATTGACTGGGGCAGGAGTGGTGCGTGCTGTCAGCTTCTGTTTGCTGATGGCGAACGCGCAGCCGCACTCGCGAGCTAGGCGTCGGATCTCAAAGATTTGGAAGGGGTTGGCAGCGGCCGGATGGACGTGCAGGGTTGCTGTGGTGTGCATAATTTGCTTCGCTCTGTGGTGGAGAGGAAGCAAAAATTAACCTTCAAGGTTAATTTTTGTCAAGCATCACTACATCGACTGTCTTGATAAGCTCTTTTTATCGGCGATCGCTTGATGGCAATTCGTCATCGCTAGGAGCTATTATTTGCATCACTTGTGACAAGGAGCGGTTCTGTGAGTGAGTATTTTGAGATTGCCTATGCAGCTGCGTCTAAAAGACTGTGCTTTTTTACGGGAACCGGATTTTCAAAATCTGTGACGGGCAACTCTGCTCCAAGTTGGCAGGAGCTTTTAGAGTATGTATGTGATTCGACTCCCGATCCTTCTTCCTTAAAACAAGCGCTTTTTCCTGCTTCGGGGTTAAATCCTTTAAGTTTGGAAGAAGCAGCCCAAGTTATAGCTTTGGAATTAGAGAAAGTTGATAAAAATCTCCATTTCGAAATTGCTGAGCTAATTAAGTCGTTGGTTTTGGTGGGAGATAATTCCATCATTAGTAATTTTATGGCTAATAATCATGTGGAAGTAGTCACCACTAATTATGATCTGCTTCTAGAAGGTCTGTCAGGGACGAACTGGCAATCCCTTTCACCAGGACTCCCTGTGCCTCGCTCTGATGCGAGAGTGCGTATATATCATGTTCATGGTTCTGTAGTATCACCTAGTCATATGGTTGTGACTTCTGAAGACTACTTTCGTTTCATCAACGGCGAATCGTATTTCTCAAGAAAACTAAGCACAGTTCTACATGAGAATACGGTTGTGATATTGGGATATTCGCTTGGAGATACAAATCTCAAAGCAATCATCAATGAATATAAAGGATTTTCTAAGGCGCACGTAATTAGCTCTAATATCTTCTTGGTGTCCCGGTCGGCTGTAAGTCAGTATGTTAAGGATTATTACTATCATTGTTATGGAATAAGAGTCCTAGATTCTTTGCAAGTACACGATTTTTTCTTCAGGCTGAATCAATACATGCCCGTCGCGGTACGCTGTGCTCTGCCGTCGTTGGACAATATTCGACAAATTCTATACCACGGGCAAGAGTACACGCCGGCGCACTTACAGGCGGAAAACTCGTTTTACGAGATTGTTTCGTCTTTTTCTGCTGTAGGGGTGAGTATTAACAACCCAGCAGTAGTGAATAGCATAGGTAGGATTATCCAAGCGAAGCAAATATTGAGCTCTGTTACTGGTGCTTGGGACCAGTACGCGCACATGGCAAAATGGTTGGTTTACTTGGGCGGTATTTTAGAAATAAAAGGAACGTCAATTGAAGCTCTTTATTTGTCTGCTGTTCAATCTTCCATGGCTAATATGACTAATACATTTATGCATGGTTACTCGTGGGACGCATTTGCCTGTTGGAATGCACGGTGGAATTCCGTGATTGCATCTAATAGGTCAATGATAAAAAGACATGTGTTAGCAAATCTTATGCTTTGGCCTCCAGCGATGATTGTCGTAAATCAATAACGATTAATGCAGCAGAGCGTTAACTGGTTATTCTATGAGTTACAGGTCAGAAATTTTCCAGCGCGCCCTTCCGCATATACTCCAGTCTTCCGTCAAACGAATAATTCTATCTGGCCAGTCTGGATTGAGAGCATAAAGATAATGCTCATTACCTTCCTGTTTTAATTGTTTAAGCGTTGCAGCCTCATCACTCGCCCTTTTTGCCACTACGAAGTGGCCTGGTAGGGCTTCAAGTGAAGGGTCAACGACTATCTTATCCCCCTCAAAAAACTTAGGCTCCATACTTATTCCTTGCACTCGAAGTATGAATGCATTAGGGCCAACTGGACCGGGCGCATCAATCCATTCTTCAGTCTCTCTGGGATCAATCTCACCCTTGAATTCGCACCATGCTCCTGCTGCGATAGGGCCAATCACTGGCAGCTTTCGGCCAGTGATGGTCAATACCGTAGCATTATTGAGTTCGCCAAGACCAAATGGCATGTCGAGATAGCCTTGGTGCAAGTTCAAAGCCTTCTCAATTTCTCTAGCAATTTGATCGCCGATACCTTTGCTTGGATTTTTCCCGCCGAAAGCACTCACTTGAGCAGGTGCCTTGCCTAATAGATCCGCGATATCGGTCAATCTCAGCTTTTTGTCGGCTAAGAGGCGTCGGAAGTTTTTTAGGCGAGTATCAGAAATTTTCATCAGTGGATTCTGGGCAGGTTAACCTAGAAGGTGAATGTCCTTGGAGGTATTGAAAAAAGTAACCTTAAAGGTTAATGTTGCGAGTAAGGGGGTGCACATGAAGCTTCGCGATTACATTCATCACCTAGACCATGCTGCGCAAAAAGCGTACGCAAAGCGCTGCGGCATTGCCGTGAGCTATCTGCGTCTTCACATAAAATATGCGAGCAAAGATCCTAGCGTGTCGTTGATCAAGTCTTTGGCTCGCGAAAGTGAGGGAAAGGTCTCTCTTGGTGAGGTGTTGGAACACTTCGGCGTTACTGAGGCTCAATCTTTTCGCAACGTGGCATAGGTAGAAAAAAGGCGACCCAAAGGTCGCCCAGTTCCTCCCGGCACGCACCACCACAGCGCTGTCGGGTCGCGATAAAGATAGGCGGGCACACCACATGCAACCACCTCTCTTTATCGCGCTTTTCCAAGGCTTGGAAGCCTTGGTGTTGCTGCCTCTTCCACCACAGATTTGGCAGCTGTTGCGCCAGGGGTGAGCAATGGATTGCTCGCCCCGGCACGGTGCCGGTATCGATCCCTAAGATCTAGCCGGCGTTTGGGCCTCTTCAAGCCACGCGGCAAATGTATCACCACTGCATGTCGCGCGGCACTGGCAACTTACAAGGATTAATGCCATGAGCCGTATCGCTCTGAGTTCTGTTGAGCGGGCGCAGCGGGAAGTTTTGCCGCTCGATCTCGCGCTTTACCATGCCGCTCGGGACTACCCCGGCGGCGCCGCAGCCATCGCCGCCACCACCGGCCGGAATGCGACCACGCTGCAGCACAAGCTCTCCCCAACCCATCCTAGCCACACTGTGAACATTCAAGAGTTCGGTGAGATTCTGGAGCTAACCAAGGATCGCCGCATTCTGGATGCGGTGCATGCGTTGGTCGGTGACACGACTTGGCAGGAGCTGGCTGAGGCGTACACCAATGACATGCCCGAGACGTTGACCACCGGGATTGCCGAGTACTTCCGGCAGGTGGCGGATCTGGCGGATACCTGGGCCAAGAGCATTGGCGACGGGGTTGTTTCCGATGAGGAGCTCGCCGCGATTCGCCTGCAGGTGTTCCGTGGGATTCAGGGGCTGCTGGGGTTGTTCAACCGCGCCACGTATGTCAACCAGACGACGCGGGGTGTTGATCGTGGCTGACATTGCTGACTTCGCTAATGACCTGGTGCAGGAGCGTATCGATCAGGCGCTCGCTGCACGCAACGCCGCTAAACCTGCATTGGCGGCGCATTCGTTTCTATTCTGTGAAAACTGCGACAGCCCAATTCCCGAGGGGCGGCGTTTAGCTGTTCCTGGCTGCACGCAATGCGTGAGCTGCCAGGAGGTCGAGGAGATCATGGAGGCCATCCATGCTCGATGAAGTGTTGGGACAATTCGCGGATTACGGCCTTGAGCCTTTGCAGCCGCTGGTGTTCGGCAAGCTGACCCGGTGCAAAACTTCGCAAGACAAGGGCAAGGAAAAGAACGGCTGGTATGTCGTTCACGAACAGCATACGGAGAAGGGCGAAACGCTGATTTTCGGTGCGTTCGGTGACTGGCGTTCGGGCGAGTCGCAGAAGATCAAGGTGAAGGCAGGGCGGATGTCGCCGGAAGAGCGCGAGGTTATGCGCGCTCGACAGGAGGAAGCGAAACGCCGTGCTGCTGAGATCTCGGCCAACGCGGCACGTCGTGCTGCGAAGCGGGCGGCGGGGATGTTCAGTCGCATGCCGGAAAAGGGCCGTAGTGACTATCTGGATCGCAAGCAGATTGTCGGCTTCGGCGTTCGGTATGCGCCGCGTAGCGGTGCGTTCCTGGTACCGATGAGCAATGTGCGCGATGAAATCGTCGGCCTGCAGGTGGTGTTCCCCACCAAGCAGGAAGACACCGGCCGGGATAAATCCTACTGGCCTTACGGCATGTCGAAGGAGGGGGCCTTTCACCTGATCGGACCGCACCCTGATCCGGGTGAGCCGGTGCTGGTGTGTGAGGGGTACGCGACCGGCGCAAGCCTGCACATGGCGACCTCGTTGACCGTGGCCATTGCGTTTGACGCCGGCAATCTGTTGGTGGTGTGCAAGGCCATGCGCGAGCGGTTTGCCGGTTGCCCACTGATCATCTGCCGCGACGATGATTGGAAGACCACTAAACCGAACGGTGATGCGTGGAACCCCGGTGAAGAGAAGGCGAACAACGCGGCGCTGATCGTGGGTGGCCAAGTGGTCGCGCCGATCTTTTCCGGTGAGCGGGAAGCGAAGTGGACCGACTTCAACGATCTGCACGTGGCGGAAGGTTTGGAGGCGGTTCGCCGTCAGGTGTTGGCGGTAGTCAAACCACCGGCTGCTGGTGGTTGGAAGGACATGCTGGCTCGAAGTGAAAGCGGGGCGTTGATTGCCCACATGCAGAACGTCGAGCTGATCCTGGCGAATGACGAACGTTGGGCTGGGGTGATCAGTTACAGCGCGTTCAGCTCGAAGATCGTCAAGCTGCGTGCGGCGCCTTATGGCGGCGGCACGGGCGATTGGGCGGACATTGATGATGTGCGGGTGATGAAGTGGCTCGCACAGCAGTACAACTTGCGGGTCAAGGCCTCGCATGTGATCGAGGCGGTGAGCGTGGTTGCGCATGACCATGCGTTTCATCCAGTGCGCCAGTACCTGCGCAAGCTGCAGTGGGATCAGGTGCCCCGGCTTGAAAGTTGGCTGACCGATGTCATGGGCGTTAAGGCCACCGACTACTCGTCGAAGGTCGGCAAGCGCTGGATGTTGTCGGCCGTGGCTCGGGTGATGAAGCCCGGCTGCAAGGCTGACTCGGTGATGATTCTGGAAGGTGCTCAGGGCGCCGGTAAGTCGACGGCGATGAGTATCCTCGGCGGCGAGTGGTTCATGGACACGCCGTTTGCGCTGGGTGACAAGGACGGCTTTCAGGCGATCCGGGGCAAGTGGATCGTTGAGCTGGGCGAACTGGACAGTTTCAACAAGGCTGAGAGTACGAAGGCCAAACAGTTCTTTTCGGCGTCCACCGACACTTACCGCGAGAGCTACGGCCGCAGAACGATGGACGTACCACGCCAGTGTGTTTTCGTGGGTACGACCAACCAAGACGAGTATCTGAAGGACGCCACCGGCAACCGGCGTTATTGGCCGGTTGCGTGTACCAAGGTGGATCTGGAGTTGTTGCGCTCGATGCGTGATCAGCTGTGGGCCGAAGCCGTTTTCTGTTACGACGCGGGCGATCTTTGGTGGGTGACGCTCGATGAGGCTGCAATGTTCGGCGAAGAACAGGACGAGCGTTTTGTTGTGGATGAATGGGAAGGGCCGATTCTGACCTGGCTGGAAGAGTCGCAGATCGGTGAGACGACCAACGGGAGCGAGGTGCTGGCCAATGCGCTTAAGTTGGACTTTGGGCATTGGGGCAAACCTGAGCAGATGCGCGTCGGCGCGATCATGCATCGGTTGGGTTGGCGACGGGTGCGGTTGCCTGCATTGGTGAAGAGTGGACAGCGGCCTTGGGCTTACAAGAAGCCAGCAGGGTGGGGCGGTGCCTCGGCGCTACAGCGTGAAGCGTTCGAGGAGCCCTGTTTTGATTAAGGAGATCGATTCGCTGCTTCGTCTATGGGCGCATGAGCTGCATTCAGAGCATTCGAAAGGAGGGCTGGCTGGGGGGAACATGGTTGCGATGATGATGGAGAGCAACGGGCAACTGATCAGGGGGCGGCGTGCCTTCCGTGCGCCGCTTGAGAGTTCGTTGGACATTGAGCTGATCGTGACAAAGCACCTCGCGCCGGAGCTGGTGACGGTGGTGCGTGAGCATTACTGCACGCTCGATGTGGATATGCGCTTGCGGTATGCCCACTGCGGTTGTGGTCGCGACACGTACTACCAGCGTTTGCATGAGGCGCATCTGCAGATCTTCGGCGTGATGATGGGGCTGGCTGCGTGACCCCATGCAGCGCTCCGGTTGTGGTTGTCCCACTGGCCCGTCTTGTCTCGCTGCGTTTTGATGCAGTGGGACAGGTGCGGGCCTTGTCGTTTTTGGGTTGTCCCACCGTCCCGCCTAGTAGTGCCTCCCGCCTGTGTAAGCGTAGCGGGCGAGCACTACGCGCTTACGCGCGAACGCGTGTTCTTTAAAATTCTTCCTTTACACGAGAAAGAAGAAAGATAAGTAGGACAGTGGGGCGAAGCCCCGAATTTAGGCGCTCTCAGGCGTCCCACTTCGATTCTGAAAAGTGGGACGTATGGGACACCGCCGCAACAACAGAATGCCGTGGTGGTGTATTCGCCGACATTCGCTAGGCGTTCACCCTGCGTTACCCACTTATTCACCGGGTGGCATTAAAACAGGGTTGCTGCCACCGGAATCGACCTGTAAAAAGTAGTCATCTTCGATAGGTGCGACCGCAGAGAGCGGTACAACAAACCGGCCAAATGGCCGGTTTTTTTATTTGTCGATGGTGGGAATTCGAAAGGCTGCCAGCTTTTCCTTCGTACTCTTGGGGCTAGACCAGTACGCGGCAAGAGCCACACCAATCGCTAGATAAAATACTGTGTTCCACAGGTTAGCCAGGAGCCACAAGATATCCATGCGCGTCAAAGCCGCATCACTCCTACCGAACTTGATCGTTTCCCATATCCCGCTGCCCGCCACCAACAGAACACTGGCAAATGTTGCGAGCTTGATTGCCCATGTGCGCAGCTCCAATCGCTTCTGATCTGTTAGTTGAACCCATCCGATCATTAGCGAGCCAACCACACCCACTGTGGTTACGACATCGATCAATACACTCATTGCTCTGCTCCGATCCGTTGGAAAACGTCGGATAGAGCTTCTTACATTCTGGCGTGACAGCCAAGTAACTTGGACATGTTCCGAATCTATAAGCCATGGGGAGCAGACATGACGAATGAGCAACAAGCACTGGCAGAGATGCCGATCTGGTTAGTGATCGTCCTGGCCCTGGTCGGCGGCGTATCGGGTGAGATGTGGCGGGCCGACAAGGATGGGGCGCGAGGTTGGGCCTTGCTGCGCCGACTGGCACTTCGGTCTGGGGCCTGCATTGTCTGCGGGGTGACGGCGATGATGTTGATGATAGCCGCCGGGATGTCGCTGTGGACGGCGGGCGCGTTGGGTTGCCTGACGGCGATGGCCGGCGCGGACGTTGCCATCGGATTGTACGAACGATGGGCTGCCAAGCGATTGGGCCTCAGCGAAGCCCCGCCAACCAGCGGCGGGCAGGGGTGATGCACCACCCCGGCACCCCGAAAACCGCCGGGGACCCTAGGGGTATCTGAAGAACACGGGGTCGGAAACCCGCGGGAAACTGTTAGCGGGAGCGCCCCCAGCTTACTGAAATTCAATCCATTGAAATTTAAAGGTCTGCATTGAAAAGCCGTTGAAAGGAGGGCTTATGACAGAACCAACCTACCTGTCAAAAAGCGCCTTCGCGGCGCGGATCGGCAGGGCGCCGAGCTACATCACCTGGTTGAAAAACAACAACCGCCTGGTGCTGACGCCGGACGGAAAACTGGTAGACGTGCAGGCCAGCGAAGCGTTGATTCGTGACACCGCTGACCCAAGCAAAACCGCCGTCGCTGATCGGCACCAACAAGACCGGATTCAGCGTGACGTTTACAGCCAACTCTCCACTTCGGTCGAGCCGACTTCCACGGCTGCGCCGCCGCAGGTTCTCACCAGCGATGGCAAGCAGCCCGACTTCCAGAAGGCCCGCGCCCTGCGCGAGCACAACATGGCCAAGCTGGCGGAGATCGAACTGGGCAAAGCTCAAGGTTCGCTGGTCTCCAAAGAAGCGGTAGAAACCGGCGCCTACAACGCCGGCCGATTGCTGCGCGATCAACTGTTCGGCCCTTTGCCGCAACTGTCCCACGATCTCGCCGCCATGACTGATCCCTGGCTGATCGAAAAACACCTGACCGCCACTTTCCGTCGAACGCTGGAGGAAGCCGAGCGCCTCTCTTCAGCAGACCTTGAACACGCCATGACAACGGACTGAACCCATGCACACGGAATTTCCTGACGGTGCAGAGGTGTACCGTGAGGCTTATTTCCGTGGACTGCGCCCCGACCCAGATCTCTGGATCGACGAATGGGCCGACGAGTACATGCGGATTCCGCGTGACACCGGCGCCCCTGAACCCGGCCAGTACCGCACCTCTCGAACACCTTATGCCCGCGAGCCGATGCGTTGTCTGTCGCCGGCTCACCCCTGCAGGCGCGTAGTCACCATGGTGGCCTCGCAGCTGATGAAAACGCAGATCGCCCTGAACTGGATGGGCGGCCTAATCCACATGGCACCGTCGAACATTCTGGCGCTGCTCCCCAGCCTTGGCCTGTCCAAGCGAGTGTCTGGGCGGATCAGCAAGACCATCAAGGCCACCCCCGTTTTGCGCGAACGGGTCGCGGCCACCCGCTCGCGGGACGCACGCAACACGATGGACACCAAGGAATTCGAGGGTGGCTCGCTGTACGTCACCACCGCCGGTTCTGCGGCCAACCTGTCGGAGCTGTCGGCCCGCTATATCTACGGCGATGAGGTTGACCGCTGGGAGAACGACGTCGGCCAAGAGGGTGATCCCATCCGGCTGGCGGAGACGCGGGCGACCAACTTCGGCCGTAACGCCAAGATCTACTTTTCCAGTTCGCCAACGATTAAGGGCGCCTCGCGAATCGCGGATCTGTTCGAGTCGAGCGACCAGCGACACTACTACGTGCCGTGTCCCACCTGCGGTTATATGCAGGTGCTGGAATGGGAGCGGCTGCACTACAGCAAGGACCTCAGCACTGTGCATTACGAGTGCGCAGCACCTGAATGCGACGTGCTGATCGAGGAACACCACAAGAGCGACATGCTCGCCCGAGGCGAGTGGCGCGCCCATGCGGGTGGCGACGGCAAAACCGTTGGCTTTCATCTCAACGCCCTGTATTCGCCGACTGGCTGGATGGATTGGGCCGGCCTTGCTGAGGAGTTTGAAGACGCCAAAAAAGCGCAGGCTCAAGGCGACACGAGCCTGATGCAGGTGTTCTACAACACTCGTCTGGCCAAGGTCTGGGACAGCGCGCTCGAACAGACCAAGGCGGAAGTGCTGATCGCTCGGGCGCGGCAGGAGACCTACACCCTCGGCGCGATGCCGGCCGGTGTGCTGATGCTGACCGGCGCCGTCGACGTCCAGGCCAACCGCCTGGAACTGATGGTGATGGGCTTCGGAGTGGGCATGGAGCGCTGGGTGGTCGATCACCAGATCATCTGGGGCGATCCGGCAGACGAGCGCACCTGGGCTGTACTGGACGAGAAACTCAAGGCCCGTTACCGGCATCCCTGTGGTGTCGGTCTGGCGATTCTCGCCGTGGGTGTCGACTCCGGCGGTCATCACACCGATGAGGTCTACCAGTTCTGCCGCGTTCGCCGCTGGCGCAACATCTTCGCCATCAAGGGCGCGAGCAAGCCGGGCCGCCCGGTGATTGCACAGCGCCCGTCCATGGTCGACGTGACGTGGAAGGGCCAGACCGAACGCAACGGCGCCGAACTATGGTTCGTCGGTACCGACACCGCCAAAGACTGGATCTACAACCGCTACCCGTTCCCGGACGGCCCCGGCTCGCTGCACTTTGCCAACGACCTGCCGGACGAGTTCTTCGCCCAGTGCGTCGCCGAACGCAAAGTCGTGCGCTACGTGCGCGGTCACAAGCGCATCGAATGGGTCAAGGGCAAGGCCGAGCGCAACGAGGCGCTCGACCTGATGGTTTACTGCCTCGCGATGGCGCATTACCTCGGCATCAACCGTTACCAGGAACACGACTGGGATCGGGTGCGGCAGGCGCTGGCCCAGTCCGGTTTGTTCGACGATGCCCTCGGCATCAAGTCTGTTCAGGGCGAGCGACTTGATGTTGAGCAAACACCGACGCCTGCTGCTGTACGCCAAGCCCAGCCCGCACCATCACCCGCTGCACCGGTTACGCAAGCGCGACCGGCAGCACCCCCTCAACGCCGCAGCTCTGCCAGCGGCTATCTGAAGAGACGCTGATATGTCCTTTACAAAAAAGCACCTCGACGCGGTTGAGGCGGCCATTGCTCGCGGTGAGAAAACTGTGCGCTACACCGACCGCACCGTGGAATACCGCACGGTCGATGAGCTGCTCAAGGCGCGGGAAGAAATACGCTCGTCGTTGGCAAGCGCTGCCGGGCCACGTTCGCGCGTGGTCCGGCTGTACCATGCTGGGAAGGGGGTCTGATGGCCCGACATTTTCCAACGTTGACCCGTAACGGATTTGTCCTGCCGTCCAACATCAAGGCCAGCTACGAGGGCGCTGGGGAAGGGCGCCGCTCCACCGGTTGGGACGCTCCCGACAACGGGATCAACAGCATCAACACCCCGGCACTGCGCAACCTGCGGTCGCGCTCCCGGGCGGCGGTTCGCAATGATCCGTATGCCTTCAATGTCATCGACAAGCGCGTCAGTAACCTGATCGGCACGGGCATCACCCCTCGACCCACAACCGACGACGATGCTTTGCGCAAACTTTTGCAGGAGCTGTGGGGGGATTGGGTCGATGAGTCGGATGCGGATGATCGCACCGACTTCTACGGCCAGCAGGCGCTGGTGGCGCGCACGGTTGAAACCTCGGGCGAATGCTTCGTTCGGTTGCGTCCACGCGGTCTGGATGAAGGCTTGGCCGTTCCGCTGCAGCTGCAGATACTCGCACCGGAATTTGTGCCGCACGACAAATTCGAGACCACCAAAAACGGCAACGTCATCCGCGCTGGCATCGAGTTCACACCCGGCGGCAAGCGGGTGGCGTACTGGATGTACCTGTCGCATCCGCGCGATGCAGCCTCGCTGAACGCTGGCTACAGCCAACTGGTCCGCGTGCCGGCTACTCAGGTGCTGCACATCTTCGAACCGGTGGAGCCTGGCCAGTTGCGCGGTGTGCCGCGATTGTCGCCGGTGCTCAAACGCCTGCGCAGTCTGGACAACTACGACGACGCGGTGCTGTTCCGCCAGGAAGTGGCCAACCTCTTTGCCGGTTTCATCAAGCGTCCAGCGCCGGACTCGGGGCCTCTTCCCAGAGATCCGGTGACCGGTCAGCCGCTCGATCTGGATCGCGATGGCTTCACCCCGATGGTCGCGCTCGAACCCGGCACCATGCAGGAACTGGGCGCGGGTGAGGAGGTGGAGTTCTCCAAACCGCCAGACGCTGGCAACAACTACCCGGACTTCATGCGGCAACAGCTGATGGCTGCTGCAGCGGGGTCGGGCACGCCTTACGAGATCCTCACCGGAGACATGCGCGGTATCAACGACCGGGCGCTTCGGGTGGTGCTCAACGAATTTCGGCGCCGTCTGGAGCAACTGCAATTCAGCGTGTACGTACACCAACTTTGCCGTCCTGTACGGGCTGCGTGGATGGACATGGCGGTGCTGTCGGGTGTTCTGGTGCTGGACGATTACGCACAGAAACGCCGCCAGTACCTGCGCACTCGCTGGGTTCCACAAGGCTGGGCCTATATCCAGCCAGTACAGGACGTGCAGGCACGCCGGATGGAAGTACAGGCTGGGTTTTCTTCCCGCAGCGAGATGGTCCTGCGCACCGGCTACGACGCCGAAACGGTCGATCTGGAAAACGCCGCCGATCTGGCACGGGCCTCAAAACTGGGCCTCAACTACAACACCCTTTATGCCGTCGATGACAGTGACGACAAGGAGCAACCATGAGCAAGCAAGCGCGACCGCGCATTTACAACCGCGCAGGCAAACGCGTCGAAGTTCAGGACAAGACCTGGTACGCCCTGCAGGCCAGCGGAGAGGCCACCGAGCGAGTGATCGAGGTTTTCGTCTATGGCGAGATCGGCGCGTGGGGCATCACTGCCAACCAGTTCGTGCAGGATCTGCGCGCCATGGATGATGGTGTGTCACCGGTGATCGCCGCGTTCAACAGTATCGGCGGCGACCTGTTTGACGGTCTGGCCATGCACAACGCGCTGTCGCGTCTGGGCGAGCGTTGCACCGGACGAATCGATGCGCTTGCTGCCAGTGCCGCGAGTGTCGCCGTGTGCGGTGCACACCGCGTAGTCATCGCGGCGAACGCCATGTTGATGATTCACAACCCATACACCTATGCAGGCGGTGGCGCTGAGGACTTCCGCCGGGTCGCTGATGTATTGGATCAAACCTTGGAGGCGATCATCGCGGCCTATAAAGCCAAGGCGCCCGACATCGATGACGCCGAACTGCGGCGAATGGTTGATGCTGAAACCTGGCTGACTGCTAACGAAGCGGTGGCTCTTGGTCTTGCAGACGAAGTCGGAGACGGCATCAAAGTCAAAGCATGCCTCGGTCAAGGCGCTGTGTTGCAACGGTTCCAGCACGCTCCGGTTGAGTTGGTGGCGCAACTCGACGAACCACCTGAACTGGATCCTGAACTGGAACCTGTGGAGCCGCCTCTGGTGCCGCCCGTAGTCGACTCTGCCAAGTTGGCATTGATGATCACTCAGCGCTGCACGGCGGCGGGCATCAGCAACCTGATCGAGCCGCTGCTCAAGTCTACCCAGCTTGAAAGCGAGGAAATCGTTCTCGCCAGCCTGGCACGTGCCAAGGCGGTGAACGATCTCTGCGTGGCCGCACGTCTGCCGGAATTCAGCGCCGAATATGTCGCGGCCGGTTTGGATGCGGCGGCGGTGCGGGCGCGTTTGTTCGACAAGATTGTCACCAGCGGCAAGGGCTTTGAAATCGACAACAGTCTGCCGTTGGCGGACGATCCGGCACCCAAGGTGCTGGCCAAACAACCTGACCCCAACTCGATTTGGGCTGCTCGCCAAGCGGCTCAAACTGGAACCGCGCGCGGCGCGAAAGGAGCACGAGCATGACCATCAAACAAGAACCGATCCACGCAGGTGAATTCCTGGTGTCTGAGGGCGCCGGCACGATCTCGCGCGAAGCGATCAATGTCGCGGCGGGTCCAGCATTGTGGCCGGGACAAATTCTCGGGCTGGTGACCGCCAGCGGCGAATTCGCACCGTACGAACCGACGGCAGAGGACGGCACTGAAAACGCTGTCGCCATTCTCTACGGCCCGCTCGGCGAATCCGACGTGGTGCGTCGCGGTCGCGCTGTAGTGCGGCTGGCTGAGGTCAGTGAAGCGCATTTGACCGGCCTCGATTTGGCCGCTGAGAAAGCCTTGGCCGCACATTCGCTGATCGTCCGCTAAAGCGTTTCCCTCTTATTTTTGCATCCCGCCGCGTGCGGGATTTTTCGTTTCTGGAGAGTACCCATGGCCGATATCGCCATTTTTGACGACGAAGCGTTTACCGTTACTTCGCTCACCGCTGCACTCAATGATCAACCGTACCTGCCAGGGCGCATCAGCGCCTTGGGACTGTTCCGCGAGGAAGGCATTACCACCCTGACTGTACAGATTGAAAAGGACGGCGACACTCTGGCACTGGTGCCCGCTGGCGAGCGTGGTGGTTCTGGTCTGGTGGTCGCGGCCAGCAAGCGCAACCTGATCCCGTTCAACACCGTGCACCTGCCGGAACGTTTCACCATCAAGGCGGATGAGATCCAAGGCATCCGTGCCTTCGGCACGCGCACTGAACTGCAGGCGGTACAGGACGTGGTGAATGCGCGCTTGGCTAAGGCGCGGCGCCAGTTGGACGCTACCCACGAATTCCAGCGTATGGGCGCACTGAATGGACAGATCCTCGATGCCGACGGTAAAACCGTACTGCTGGATCTCTATGATCGCTTCGGTGTGGAGCGCCAAAAGTTGTCCATGGGACTGGCGGATGCGGGCGCGGAGCTGCGGGTCAAGTGCGGTGAAGCGCTGGACATGCAGGAAGATGCGCTCGGCAGTGTGACCAGCACCGGTTCTCGCGCCTTCTGCGGCAAGAACTTCTGGAACAAGCTGATCGTTCACAAGTCGGTCAAAGAGACCTACCTCAACAGCCAGCAGGCAGCGGCTCTGCGCGGTGATGCTCGTGAAAGCTTCGAGTTCGGCGGCATCATCTGGGAGCGCTACCGTGGCAAGGTGGCCGGCGTGTCGTTCGTGCATGGCGACAAGGCGCTTCTGATCCCTGAAGGCGTGCCGGATCTGTACATCTCGGTGTTTGCCCCGGCTGACTACATGGAAACGGTCAACACCCAGGGCATTCCGTACTACAGCATGATCGAGCCGCTGCCCTTCAACAAAGGCATGGCCGGTGAAGCACAGTCCAACCCGCTGCACCTGTGCACCCGACCGCGTGCGCAGGTCCTGCTGGAACTCTGACCGTGGGGTTTCGCGATCTGATCGCCGAGGTCGACGCGGTGGTGTTCGAAACGCTGGGCGATACGGCGCGAATCGAGGGTCGCGAAGAGCCAGTGTTCGGCATGTTCGCCGCGCCCTGGCTGCAACCTAAGTTCGGCAAGCTCAACACCGGATTGCGCGAGCCGCGCTTCGAGATCCGCGTCAGCGATTCGCAAGGTCTGCAGCAGGGCATGTTGGTCAGTGTCGACTTGCCTGCCTTGGACGGCGGCGGTGACTACGACCTGATTCAGCTCGAACCGAGCGGCGACGGCCTGGTCGCCCTGATTCTGAGGTTGCGGCCATGAGTGTCGGCAGCTATTTCAAACCCTCGGCCGGGGGCGGGATGATCTCCATCCAGTCCTCGACCGCAGACTTTCAGGCGTTCCAGGACTTTGCCAAGGTGGTGCCGAAAGCGGCTGCTGCGGCGCATCGGCGCGCGATCAACAAGACGTTGGGCTGGTTGCGCACGCACATCGCCCGAGCGGTCAGCCGGTCAGAGCGCATCGCTGTTGCGGCGGTGCGTCAGCGGTTGCGCAGCTATCCGGTTGCCGGCGGTGCCGCGAGCGGCAAACTGTGGTTCGGTTTGAATGCCATCGAGTCCAGCCGGATCGGCCGGGCGCGGCAAAGCGGCAGCGGCGTGTCAGTAGCGGGGCGGCGTTACCAAGGGGCTTTCCTCAAGAAGGTCTACGGCAACAAGCCCGACATCTGGATCCGAACGGCCAGCAAGCATTTTAACGCGGACGACTACCCCGACAGCACGGTGTCACCTGGTCGCGGGCCGAGTTCGGGTTGGGTTGCCGAAAATGGCAGTCGTTTCCCGCTGGCCAAGGCCAAGGTATCGCTGGAGCAAGCCCGGCCGCACTTCGACAGCTGGGTCAAAAAGGCGGATCAGCGCCTGCTGGAGATCCTCAAACAGGAACTCAATTTTGAGCTGCAGAAATACCTCAAGAGGATTGGCAATGTCTGAAGAACCGTTCAGCCTGGACCAGTTTTATCGGGCGGTAGAACAGCATCTGCGTACCCACTTGCCTGGCGTGCAAACCGTCACAGCCTGGCCAGACATTAAGGATCGCGTGTTGCTGCCAGCGGTGTTTCTGGAGGTGGCCGAGATCGAGCCGGGTAAAGATATCGGCACCGGCGAAACCTCGCTGGTGTGCAAGTTCGAGGCTCGGATCATTGTTGACCCGATCAAGGCGCACCATCATCAACAGGCCGTGCAATTGGCGACGCAGTTGGCGGTGCTGCTGCGTTCGCAGACGTGGGGGTTGGCAGTTGAACCCGCCGAGTTTGTGCAATCGCTGCAGGACTGGACCCAGCCGCACCTGGATGGATACACGGTGTGGCTGGTGGAGTGGACTCAGCAGGTTTATCTCGGCCTTGAGGAATGGCCGTGGCCGGACGAGCCGCCGGGGTCGTTGGTGTTGGAAGTCGATCCGGGTGACGGGCAATTCAGGCCGGAGGATCTGCCGTGAGTTACGCGAGCGCCCAGCATGACCGCATGATCGCGGGTGCGGTAAAGGCTTGCTACGTGGTCGCGGTGGATCTGTCCGCTTCGCCGCCGGTATGTCGCGTGTCGGATGGCAGTGAATGGGTCAGCGCCTGGGTGCGGTGGCACAGCATCGCCGCCGGCAAGGCCAGGCACTGGCGGGCGCCGTCTTTGGGCGAGCAGGGCAGTTTGATCAGTCCCAGCGGTGACGTGTCACAAGGCACGTTTGTCCCGGGCTTGTATGGCAATGCCGGGCCGCCGCCAGATAATCGCGACCATGTCGAGGTCTGGCGTTTTGACGATGGCGGCTCGCTGGTCTACGACTGGCAGGCCAAGTCTTACACCATCACCCTGCCGAGTGGCACGGTGGTGATCAAGGTCGGCGGCACGGACGTCGTCGTTACGGATAACGCGGTAACGGTGAAGTCGGGAACGATTGATCTTGAAGCGGCCGTGAATATCAAAGGGCCTGTCAATATCGACGGCCCGCTATCCGTAACGGGCAACATCGACGGCGCTGGCAACATCATGGCCGCCGGCAACAGCGACAACCACCACAAGCATTAACCCAAACATTCATCCAGCCCGCCAAGTGCGGGCTTTTTCATGCCTGGAGAACCACATGGCCAAGATCGATATGACCTCAACCGATGCGCAAACGTCCTCGGAACCGACATTGTCATCCTCAACTTACTCATCGCCTGAGTCCTTGAAATTCCGCGACAAGCTCTACACGTCGCGACTGGTGATCGTGCCAGGTACCGACCGTTCCTATCCGGTGGAGAAGGCGACGGTCGTGGTGCCGGCCTCCGACATCGAGGCGGTCAAGTTCCTGAAAGCCAGCGAAGAATACGAGCCGTTCAAGGAGTGACATCGATGATCGGAATGGATCGCCAGACCGGCCTACCCATATCCGGCATCGAGCACCTGCGGCAATCCATTGCCGACATCTTGAGCACGCCACTGGGCAGTCGCCGGCACCGTATGGAATACGGCAGCAAGCTCCGCCGGTTTGTCGATTTACCCATCAACGAAGGGTGGAAAAGCGCCGTACAGGCTGAGGTTGCCCGCGCATTGGGACGCTGGGAGCCGCGTTTGAAGTTGGATCAGGTTCGCGTCATTTCCGTCATTGGCGGGCAAATCAATCTGCAAATCGTCGGGAAGTACCTGGGCGACGGCGTCACGTTGGAGGTGGCTGCATGAGTACCGTTGATCTGTCGTCGCTGCCGGCGCCGACTGTGCTGGAGCCTCTGGACTTCGAAGAGGTTTATCAGGACGGTTTAGGCGTCTTTCGTGGGTACATGGGTGGCAACTGGACGGCCGCGCTGGAAAGCGATCCAGTGGTCAAAGTGCTTGAGGTCGGGGCCTACAACAAGGTCGGCAACCGCGCCCGGGTCAATGACGCCGGCAAGGCGCTATTGCTGGCGCACGCCATTCGCGGCGACCTCGATCACTTGGGGGCCAACGTCAATCTGCAGCGCCTGGTCATTCAGGCCGAGGATCTGCTGGCGGTTCCGCCGGTGCCCAAGGTCATGGAAGACGACGACCCGTTTCGCGAACGCATCCAGTTGGCCTATGAGGGTTTGACCACAGCCGGCCCACGTAACAGCTACATCCTGCATGCGCGTAACGCTTCTGGGCTGGTGGCAGACGCCACGGCCGAAAGCCCGGCGCCTTGTTACGTTACGGTCACGGTGCTGGGGTTGGACGGGGAAGGCGAAGCACCGCCGGAGCTGCTGGCCACTGTAGCCGCTGCGCTGAATGACGATGATGTGCGGCCGGTGGGTGATCGGGTGACTGTGCAAAGCGCGCAGGTGATCCGTTTCGAGATTGACGCCATTTTGCACATGGCCAGCGCCGGACCCGAAGCGGATGCCAGTTTGGCCGAAGCGAAAAGCCGATTGGCCGGTTGGATCAATCCACGCAAGCGGCTGGGCGTTGAGGTCGCCCGCTCCGCTGTTGACGCACAGTTGCACGTTGCCGGCGTTGCCCGAGTCGAGTTGGTCGGCTGGCAGGATCTGGCCCCGACCAAGGCGCAAGCGGCGTTTTGTACGCGATACAACGTGAGGCTGGCGGGTTGATATGAAAAGTCTCCTACCGCTCAACAGCACGCAACTGGAACGGGCCATGGAGGCCGCGTTTTTCGAAAAGACGATTGTTCCTCTGCGCGACCTCTACAACGCTGATACCTGCCCGGTGCATTTGCTGCCGCACCTCGCATGGGCATGGTCGGTGGATCGCTGGGATTACCGGTGGAGCGAATCTACCAAGCGCGCGGCCATCAAGGCGTCGTATTACATCCACAAACACAAGGGCACCATCGGCGCTTTGCGCCGGGTAGTCGAGCCGCTTGGCTACCTGATCGAGATTCTCGAGTGGTTCCAGACCGTGCCCGAGGGCGTGCCGGGCACCTTCGCGCTGAAGGTCGGGGTGCTTGATACCGGCATCACCGAAGAAATGTATCAGGAGCTTGAGCGCCTGATTGACGATGCCAAGCCCGTCACCCGGCAACTGACCGGTCTGGCGATCAGCCTGGAAACTCAAGGCGATTTGAATATCGCCGTGTCCCTCTACGAAGGCGACGAAATCGACGTTTACCCGCCCGTCATGCGTGACATTGAGGTCACTGGCAGCTTTGGCGTGGTCGGTCGCGAACACACCATTGATACCCTGGACGTTTATTATGATTGATGCGAATTCGCAGTTTTTCGCGATCCTCACGAACGTGGGGATGGCCAAGCAGGCGAATGCCGACGCGCTCGGCATTCCCTGGCTGATCACGCACATGGGCGTGGGTGATGCCAACCCGAACGGGCTGGCTGATCCGCCCAACCCGGTGCCGGCGGCCGGACAAACCAAGTTGCTCAACGAGTGGCGCCGCAAGCCGCTTAACCAACTGAAGATCGATCCAGTCAACCCGGCGGTGATCATCGCCGAGCAGATCATTCCGGCCGATGAGGGCGGTAAGTGGATCCGCGAAATCGGCCTCTACGATGCGGATGGCGATCTGGTGGCGGTGGCCAACTGCGCGCCAAGCTTCAAGCCGCTGCTGTCGCAAGGCTCGGGGCGCACGCAGATCGTGCGGATGAACTTCATTGTCACCAGCACGGGGAACATTCAGCTCAAGATTGACCCGTCGGTGGTGCTGGCGACGCGTGAGTATGTCGACGCAAAGATTCTGGAAGAGTTGTACAAGCTCGACAGCAAGCAGTCGGTGCGGGTTGCGACCACGGCCAACATTGCGTTGACGGGGCTTCAGTCCATTGATGGCGTGGCGCTGGCTGCTGGTGATCGGGTGTTGGTAAAAAACCAGAACGCCGCCAAGGACAATGGCATTTGGGTTGCGGCGCCGGCCGGCTGGTCGCGTGCGGTAGATGCTGACTCAAATACAGAGGTGACGTCGGCGTTGCTGGTGTCGGTTGAGCAGGGTGCTATGTTGGCCGACACCCGTTGGCAATTGATCACTGACGGGGTGATTGTGCTGGGCACTACGGCGTTGACGTTCCAGAACGTGACGCAAGGCTTCGCGCCGATCAACTCGCCGGCGCTGATCAATCCGACGGCCAATACCCCGGCGCAGTTTGATGCCAGCCAAAAGCTCGCTACGACTGAGTTTGCGCAGAGGTCGCAGGGTAGTTATTCGAGCCAAGTCAACTATGCGGGCGACACGGTTCTAACTGCATCCAGTGTGGGCCAGCTTGTTGGTATTACTGCTGTTGGGACGGTTACCCTGCCCGCCGCTTCTACCGTGCCTGCTGGTTCATTGATTACGGTTATCGGTACATCCGGCTGCACGGTAAAGGCTAAACCCGGTAGTGGCGACACCCTTTCCAGTGTTTCCGGCCCAGTCGCAACGCTGGTTTTAGTTCCGCAAACCTATGCGGTGTTTCGGCGCCTTGTAACGGGTGACGGATGGAACCTTGATGGCGGCGATGCGGCGTTGAAGTACTCGCCGCTGTTCGCTGCCTTGACGTCGGATTTTGGCTGGAAGAAGTCATCGAGCGGCATAGTTATGCAGTGGGGCATGGGGACGGCGAATGCGGCAGGTACTGCGGCCGTTACGTTCCCTATCAAATTTCCAAATGCATGCTTACGGGTGTTTACAACGCCAAGGAATATGGCGGCTTACAACTCAACAGCGAGCGTTGGGGGTTACACCAACCAGGGTGCCACCTTCTATACGACGCTAGCGCAATCGGGGCAGGCTGGTACTGCGCAGCAGCTTTCTTTCGAATGGTTGGCTATCGGCTGCTAAGGGGATTTTATGTTCGCTTCAAAATCTGAGCGTAGTTTTTTCGATAGCAGTATTCACGACTCAATGCCGGATGACGTGGTTGAGATCTCTGCTGATGCTCATATGGCGCTGCTGATTGGTGAAAGCCAGGGCCAGGTGATTTGCTGGGAGGGCAGTTGTCCCATGCTGATCGATCCGCCGTCACTCGATTCCGAGGAGCTTGCGACTATCGAGCGCGCTTGGCGTGACGCACAGCTGGTCCTGACCGATCCGCTGGTTTCTCGACATCGCGACGAGATTGAAGAGGGCGGCGCGACCTCAATCACGGTCGACCAATATTCCGAGCTTCAGGTGTATCGCCGGGCGCTGCGCAACTGGCCAGAAGCGGGGGAATTTCCGCTGGTTGATCATCGGCCGCCGGCGCCTTCTTGGCTCGCCGATCAGATCCAATAAACGCCCCGCACTGGCGGGGCGTTTTCTTTTCCGTTACGCGTAACACGAACACCCTCACAGCCTCGCTCATGCGGGGCTTTTTCATTTCTGGAGACTGACCCTTATGAGTTTTTTCCACGGCGTCACGACCACGTCGGTCGACACTGGCGCGCGCACCATCTCGCTGCCCTCGTCGTCGATTATCGGTCTGTGCGACACCTTCACCCCGGGCGTGCTCGGCGGTGGTACGGCCAAGGCGGGCGAGCTGAAATTGATCACCACCGAGCGCGAAGCCATTGCCGCCTTCGGCGCCGATTCGGCAATCACCAAGGCCTGTCAGGCGATCTATGTCAAAGCCAAGGCGGTGATCGTCGCCATCGGCGTGGCCAAGCTGGAAGACCCTGCGCTGCAAACCTCTGCGATCATCGGCGGCGTGTTGGAGTCGGGGCAGCGTACTGGCTTACAGGCGCTGCTCGACGGCAAAAGCCTGTTCAACGCACAGCCGCGGTTGTTGATCGCGCCGGGTCATACCGCGACTCAGGCGGTGGCCACGGCGCTCGATAGCTTGGCGCAGAAACTGCGCGCCATCGGCATCATCGACGGCCCTGGCACCACTGACGAGGCCGCCATGGCCTACGCCGATAACTTCGGCAGTCGCAACCTGTTCATGGTCGATCCGGGCGTCAAGTATTGGGACACCATCACCAGCAAAACCGTGGATGCGCCCGGCTCGGCTTGGGCAGCAGGCCTGTTTGCCTGGACGGATGCTGAATACGGTTTCTGGGCCTCGCCATCGAACAAGGAGTTGACTGGAATCACCGGCACCGGCCGCGCGGTTGAGTACCTGGACGGCGACGAGACGTGCCGAGCCAACCTGCTCAACAACGCCAATATCACCACCATCATCCGCGATGACGGTTATCGCCTGTGGGGCAACCGCACGCTGTCGAGCGATCCGAAATGGGCCTTCGTTACTCGCGTTCGCACGCTGTTCATCCTCATGGATGCGGTGCAGGCGGGGCACAAGTGGGCCGTCGACCGTTCGATCACCAAGACCTACGTGACCGATGTCACCAACGGTCTGGATGCGTTCATGCGCGACCTGAAAGCCCAGGGCGCGATCATCAACTTTGAAGTGTTCGCCGACACCGATCTGAACACGGCCAGCCAGATCGCCCAGGGCAAGGTGTATTGGCGCATCCGTTTCACCGACGTGCCGCCGGCAGAGAACCCGAATTTCCTTTTCGAAGTCACCGATCAGTGGATGACCGAAGTGCTTGAAGCAGCCTAAGGGGGCGTAGCAAATGATTCCTCAGACTTTGTACAACACCAACCTGTTCGTCGACGGCGTGAACTTCTCCGGCGACGTGCCTAGCCTCACGCTGCCCAAGCTGACCACCAAGACTGACGAATATCGTGGCGGCGGCATGGCTGGCCCCATCGATATGGATCAGGGGCTTGAAAAAATGGAAGCCTCGTTTGTCACCAAAGGCGTGCGCCGCGAGTCGCTGAAGTACTTCGGCTTGGCTGACGGCACGGCGTTCAACGCCACGTTCCGAGGTGCCTTCAAGGGCCAAAAGGGCGCGGTGACAGCGGTCGTTGCCACCCTGCGCGGTCGCCTCAAAGAGGTCGATCTCGGTGACTGGAAAGCCGGTGATGCGGCCGAGATTAAACACGCCGTTTCGGTCACGTACTACAAACTCGAAATCGACGGGCGCCTGATGTACGAAATCGACATGGTCGCCGGCATTCAGGTGATCGACGGCAAAGACCAACTGCTCGAAGTGCGCCAAGCACTCGGCATGTAAGGAATAGATCCAGATGACTCAAGTAATCGCTAAAAACCTGCCGGCCTGGCTGTCGCTAAGTGCGCTCGGCGCGGTCGTAACGCTGACCCGTCCAAGCAAGGCCAACAGTGTCGACGTCGAGACGTTGAACCTGCGCAACCCGACCGTGCGTGAAGTGCGCGCGGCTGATCGTGCTGCTAACGGCGACGACGAACAGCGCGAACTGATGCTGTTCGCAGGTCTCGCCGAAGTCGGACTGAAGGATCTGGAAGGCCTCAAGCTGACGGATTATCGCCGCGTGCAAACGGCGTATTCGCACCTGGTACCGAAAACTGATTATTCGGACTCGATGCCGGCGTGGTTGTCGATGACCACCGACCAGGTGCTGGTGACGCTGTCGTGTCCGAGTGAAATCAATGGCGTGACCGTCGACAAGCTGGCCTTGCGTTCGCCGACCGTGGGCGACGTGCGGGCGGCCAACCGTGAAGTGGGTGGCGATGATGAGCAGCGCGAGCTGGTGTTGTTTGCTGCATTGTCCGGTGCGCGTGTGGCGGATCTGGAGGGGCTGAAGCTGGTGGATTTTAACCGCTTGCAGGCCGGCTATTTTCGCATGGACAACGACGACGGGCTTTAACCCCAGCGTTATCAAGTCGGCGGCGAAACGTCTGGCGGCGGAAACCGGATTTTCCGCCGCCGAGATCCAGTCGATGCCGTTCGCGGATATGGTCTGGTGGCTCACGGATTGAGCCGCCATCGGTAGTGCTGGGCACATGGGGGCCATGACATGGCAAACAAACTCGCCCTCGGGCTGGTGATCGGCGGTGCCGTCAGTTCAACGGTCGGCGCCGCGTTCAAGGATGTGACCGGGCGCATCAAGCGCCTTGAGGCAGAAGGCAACAAAGCGCGGGTGCTGCAGCGCACGATTGGCGACACCATCCGCCTGCGCGAAGAATGGAAGAAGGCTCACGACACCGGCGCTGCCGGTGCGTCCAAATTACTCAGCCGTTTGAACTCGAACCTCGACAGCTTGAAAAAGCAGGGGATCGAGGTCGGCCGGTTGGAAAAAGCCTATCGCTCGATGGGGCAGACGGCCAACAAAGCCGAGCTGAAAGCCAAGGGTCATCAGCAGATTGATTCTGGCGTAAAGGGCATGAAGGGCGCTGTCGGTGCGGCGGTGGTCGGTGTCGGTGCCATGGCGGTACCGGCCAAGGTCAGCGCTGATTTTGGCGCCATTGTCCGTGACATCGCGATCAAGGCCGGCATTGCCAATAAGCCGCAAGAACAGGAGATGTCGCGCAAGATCATCGACACTTCACGCGACACCGGCATGGCGCGCAACGATGTGGCCGACGTGGTCAATCAGTTGGTCGGCGCCGGTATGGATCTGAGCAAGGCGCTGGAATACGCGCCTGTCGCGGCCAAGTTTGTCGTGGGGCAGGGATCCAGCGGCGTCGACACGGCGAAGATGATCAACGCCCTAGGGCAGAACGCCAAGATCACCGACCCCAAGCAGATGCAGCAGGCGCTGGAGGCGATCGCTTACCAAGGGCAGGCGGGCAGCTTTGAAGCGGCCGACATGGCCAAGTGGTTCCCGGAACTGCTGGCCAACATGGCCAGCAACGGCATCACCGGCTTGGATGCGGTGACGCAACTGGGCGCCATGTTGCAGGTGCAGATGAAGCAGGCAGGCAGTTCGGACGAAGCGGCCAACAACCTGAAAAACTGGATGGGCAAAATCGGTTCGACCGATACGGTCAAGGCCTACGAAAAAGCCGGGATTGATTACAAGGGGTCGATGCAGACCGGTTTGCAAAACGGTATGTCCACGCTTGAGACCAGCATGGCGCTGGCTCAGAAATACATTCAGGCGACCGATCCGAAGCGTGCGGCGGCCATGGCCGAAGCCACGTCAAAAATCAGCAAGGAAGCCGACCCGGAGAAGGCCAAGGCCATGATGGCCTCGCTGGAAGAATCCCTGCGCACCGGCGACCTGTTCGCCGACATGCAGGTCAAGGCCGCACTGTCGGCCTACATGCAGAACAAGGTGCTGTACAGCCAGCTCAAAAACGATTCGCGTGACGCGACCGGGATCCTCGACAAGAACCTCGCCGAGCGGCGCGAGTCGTCATCGCAGAAATGGGCAGAAATGGCCCAGTCGATGGATGACGCCATGCGCAGCATCGGTGATGCGCTGCGCCCGGTGACGGACACCGTGGCCGAGTCGTTGACCAAGGTTGCTAAAGGCATTACGTCGCTGACTGATAGCGCGCCCGGGGTAGTTGCCGGTATCGCCACGGTCGGGGCGGGGCTGATCGCCTTAAAGGGTATCTTCAGCACGATCAAGATCAGCAAGGGGCTGCTAAACCTTGCGCGTGGGGCGCGCGGTGGCAGAAATGGGAGCGAAGCCCCAAATAAAAACCCCGGAGAACTTGATCTGGTAGCGACTGGCCTGGATGTTGTTTCGCGGGTGAAGGAAGCGGCAACAGGCGGCGGCCTTGGTACTGACAGTGGTGCAGGTAACGACGGCGTCAAGAAGGTTTTCGTCGTCAATGCCGGCGCTATGGGTGGCGGTGTGGATGCATCGGGCGAATCGCCCCGACGTAGGCGTGGGTCAGGGCGCAGCGCTCGGCGCCGGTTGTTGCCGAGTTCGAGAGGTCCTCGTCCGTCTGTGCCTCGTCCACCTGTTCCGGTTTCACGTCCATCTGTTTCGATCCCGTCGCCATCAGTCCCTTCCGTTCCTGGCGGGGCATTGTCCAAGCTCGGCGTCGTCGCCGAAACCGTCGGCAAGGCCGGCAAGGTGGCCAAGGTCATTCCTGGCGGCACGCTGCTGGAGTCCGGCGCGATGGCGCTTGAAACCTTTCAAAACGCCAAGACCAAGGACGAAAAAGCCGAAGGTTACGGTTCGGCTGCCGGCAACCTAGCCGGCACCATGGCCGGTGCAGCAGCAGGCGCCGCCATTGGTTCGGTCGTGCCGATCATCGGCACCGCGATCGGCGGCATGATCGGTGCTTACCTGGGCAGTCAGGGCGGTGCGGCGCTGGGCGGATCGTTGGGTAAGTCGCTGTTCGGCGGTGAGGATGAAAAGCCCGAGCAAACGGCAAAGGCGCCGGTGCCGACCACGCCGCTCATGATGGCATCAGCGGCGCAGCAAGGCCCAGTGCTGGGGGATGTCGCGCGCTCGATGGCAGTGACGGCGCCGCTCAAGTCGGCGGCGATGGCCATCCAGCCCAAGGAGGCGGCGAAGCCGGAGCCGGCCAAGGTGGATCAGCAGTTTCAGTATTCACTGAGCATGCCGGTGACCGTGCAGGGCGATGTCAAAGACCCGCAAACCTTGGCGCAGGATCTGATGCCGCACATGCAACGAATGATGGCGGACGCGGCGAGGAGTAACGCCGCCAAGCTGTACGACGAACCCCATGTCTAAGGAGGTTTCATGGCTTACATGGAGCAGATGCAATCGAGCCTGAAGTACTTGGTCGAGGCAGCGGAAACTGGGCGGCGCAGTGCTGACGGCATACTGTCCCCGGTCAATGGCGCGATTCGCGAGCTGACCGGCGCCGCGTCCGAGCTGGAAAATATCCCGTTCGTTGGTCCGGCCATCGGCGCCAAACTTCAGCGGGTGATGCGCGGCGTCGACGCGGCTCAGGCCAAGGTCGGTCAGGTGGTGGCGGTGTACGGGCGCGCCACCCGCGCGGCGGCCGAAGTGCAGGAGCGGCTGGGCACATTGAAGGAACAGGCGGGCAAGGCGGCCACGGCGATCAACAACGTCGCCGGCAAGGTCAGTCCGTCGCTGGCCAACATCGTGCCCACCAGTTCCTTTGCCGTGGAGGCCACGCCGGCGCCGGAAGCGGTGAAGCCGTTCCCGCATCTGATGATCATTCAGCCGCGCGATCCGAAGATTGAGCCGTATTACTTCAATCTGGACACGGCAGCTTTCGACGAGCTGAGCCGTTCGACCGAATTCCGCTGGGCTTCTCAGGAGCGGTTGACGCGCCGGCCGGCGAAGCAGGCCATCGGTATGGGCGACGAAAAGTTAACGCTCAAGGGCACGATCTACCCGGGCTTCAAGGGTGGACTGAAACAGCTCGACACCCTACGTTCCATTGGTGCCAGGCTGCAGCCGCTGACGCTGACCACGGGTTATGGCGAGGTGATCGGAACGTGGTGCCTGAAAAACATCAACGAGGACCAGTCTGCGCTGCTGCACGGCGGGATTGCTCGAAAACAGGGGTTCACTTTGGAGTTTGAGCGCTATGGCGACGACATGCAGGACGTCTGACGGCGACATGCTCGATGTCATTTGCAACAACGTTTACGGCCACCTGAATGGCAGCGTCGAGGCCGTGCTCGATGCCAATCAGGGGCTAGCCGATGAGCCTCAGCCGTTCCGGTTGGGCGTGATCATCGTCCTGCCGGATCTGCCCAGCCCGACAAGTGAGGGCGTGAGCCTATGGGATTGATTCTGGCCGATGCCCAGTAACGCGCTGTTTTTATGACCCGCCCCTGTGCGGGTTTTTTATTGGGAAAAATCCATGACACCGATGTTTCGAATCGTCGCCGATGGGGCCGACGTCACGGCCAAGATCAATGATCGGCTGTTGTTGCTGCGCACCTCGGACAAGCCGGGCATGGAGTCTGACGAGTTTGAGTTGCGTATCGACGACCGTGATGGGCAAGTGCAATTGCCACGGCGTGGCAGCGCTATCGAGATTTACCTGGGTTATGCCGAAACGAGCTTGGCGCGTATGGGCAGCTACACCGTGGACACCGTCGAGGTGTCAGGCCCGCCGGACACCATCGTGATCAAGGGCAAGGCCAGCGACGTGCGTGGCAGTGGCAAAACCATCCGTAGCGGAAGCTGGGAGGGCGTGCCGTTGTCGAAGATCGTGGCTGACGTGGCCGCGCGCAATGGCTGGACGCTGGTGTGTCCGGTGTCGACCAAGGTCGCCCGGGTCGACCAGCTCAACGAGTCCGATTTTAATTTCATAACCCGTCTGGCCAAGCAATACGACTGCACGGCCAAGGTCGCCGACGGCAAGCTGTTGGTGATGCCGCGCCAAGGAGGCCAGACGGCCAGCGGCAAAGCATTCGGCGCCATCACACTGACCCGCCGCGATCTCAGTCGCTGGCAATTCAGTCTCGGTGATCGCAACTCTCACAAGGCGGTGGCGACCAAGCATCAGGACAAAAAGAACGGCAAGTTGGCGGTGGTCACCATCGACAACGACGATGCTCCGGACGGGCTGCCGGCAGTGCATACCGACCGCCATATCTACCCAAACAAGACGGCTGCTGAAGCGGCCGCCAAGGCCCGTCTGTCAGCGTTCAACCGCTCGACCGCCGATGTGCGGCTTGAGATGCCCGGCCGCACGGACATCTTCGCCGAGCGTCCCATCATCGCTCAGGGATTCAAGGTCGGTCTTGATGGTGAATACCTGGCGGATTCGGTCGAGCAGGTGTTCACCCAGTCCGGATGGTCGACCACGGTCGAATGCAATGCCGGCAAAGCCGGTAAATCCAAAGGCAAGAAAAAGAAAGGGTCGAAACCACCCCTCAAGGTTGTGAACATCGAGAAACAGTAACCGCATCCCCTCGCCGCCTGAGTGCGGTATTTTATGTCTGGAGTTTGTATGTCCATCACTGAACAACAGCTGCACAGCATCATGCCCAACGCCCGCCGCCAAGCGGGCGTTTTTGTATCCGCCCTCAACGCAGCCATGGCTAATCGGCAAATCAACACGCCGAAACGCCAAGCCGCGTTTCTGGCGCAAGTCGGTCACGAGTCGGGGCAGTTGCAGTACGTCCGGGAACTGGGCGGCGACCAGTACCTGAGCAAGTACGACACTGGCAGCCTGGCTGCGAAACTGGGCAACACGCCGGCAGCGGATGGTGATGGCCAGCGCTATCGCGGTCGCGGCTTGATCCAGGTCACCGGCCACGACAATTACCTGCGCTGCAGCTTGGCGCTGTTCGGTGACGAGCGATTGCTGCGCACGCCTGAACTGCTGGAGCTGCCGCAGTGGGCCGCCGAGTCGGCGGCGTGGTTTTGGTCCGTGAATGGGCTGAACGCGCTGGCTGATCAAAATGAATTCAACACGATTACCCGCAGGATCAACGGCGGTCTCAACGGCCTGCAGGATCGGCTGGAGTTGTGGGGGCGGGCGAGGGCGGTGCTATGCGTCTCGGCGAACTGATCCCGGCCCCGTATTGGCTGCTGGCAAAAGGCGTGCTGCTGGTCGTCTTGGTCAGTGGTTTCGCTGCCATTACTTGGCAAGTACAGGATTGGCGCTACGGCAAACAGCTCGCAGAGCAGGCCCGGCTCCACACCGAAACCCTTAACCAGTTGGCCCTGGCCACGGTTGCGCAGCAGCGTGCCGAACAGGACAAACGCCTTGCGCTCGAGCAGCGCCTGGCTACCAGCGAACAAACCCATTACCGAGCTTTGAGCGATGTCCAACGTGATCAAGGTCGCCTGCGCGACCGCCTTGCCACTGCTGATCTGCGCCTGTCAGTCCTACTCGACGCCACCACCGGCACCGGCAACGGATCGTTGTCAGCCACCACCGCCACCGGCGGCGTGGTTCATGGCCCCACAAGAGCCGAACTTAACCCAGCGCATGCTCAACGAATTATCGGAGTCACCGATGACGGCGACCGGGGGCTGATCGCATTGGCTGCGTGCCAAGGTTATGTCAAAGCGATCACTTTCCAATGAAAAAAGCCGGGTTTCCCCGGCTTCTTCTATCAGGCAAGCAACAGTGGCAGTACGTCTTGAAGCAGACGAACCACCTCAATTGCCAAGATCAACATCAAATGGCTAATGGACATTTTTGCATCCTCTTCGTGATGCTCAGTCACCAAGCCCTTAGTCGCAAGCGACCAAGGGCCATGGCTCACCATCCATGATCTATGCTACTTTTGATTCGCGAGAATCTGTGAAGCCAGCATCATTTCGGTGCCGGATCGGCCTAAGCGTTAACGATCCGTGGTTTTGCAGCGAGGCTGGAGGGTTGCCGCCCTTCAGCTTTTTTTTTACTTTTTTTTCTTACTTTCGTTTTTTCCTTTCATCAAACCGACAGGGGCCGTCGCCGGAATCTCAAATGAGACGTGGCGTTTGGTTCTGTGTGGCTGATGGGAGTGATCTTAGAGCGGGCTTTAAAACTCGTCAATCGCGACCACGGACGTATGGTGGAAAAACTGAGACACTAAAAAAAAGTTTTTTTATATGTTTTTGTTTCTCTCTGAAATGTCTGGAGGCCTTGATTTGTAAGGGTTTCGAAGGTTTTCATTGTTGTTTTTTTTGCTGTTTTAGAACGGCTTGTTAAAACCCTATTTTAATATTGTAGAGCCGCCTTTAATCTCTGTTTGTGTTTGTGCTTACACTACTGAGTTTGATATCTAAAAAATGGGATGGCCGGTTGTCGGATTTAATGTTGGGGTATTTGTGTTGATCTGGTGTTTTAAATAACGCGGAATGTTTGTCTATACAGCTTAGTTTGTTTTTTATGTAGATTTTGAAATCTCGTGATCCGCTGCAGCCCACGTCATCCGTGGCTTGTAGCGTAATTGGCTTTCGTTAGATATACACCTAAGGCATTCTCAATCATCCAAAAAATTAAAAAGCTTGCACAAATGCATTTTTTAGACCAAAATCGCCTCAAAGACCTACCTTTGGTCATTTTCTATGCCATACGCAATCCCACGTTCTTGGGACCCCTAGCGGTAGCTTTGTCCAAAGCGTTTATTTTCTCGTACACTCCTCGTATCCAGATTCTTCAAGTCCCTCCTCTTCGTAAAAAAAATATTTTTTTTTGAAAAAAACCCGCTCTGAATCGATTTTGCGCTTCGTCTCCGCGTCCTACAGCGTTGGACGATGAGCTCTGCTGGCCTGAGTGGGGGGGGCGAATTGCTCGTCTGAAGGGTATGCATCGTTTGCCGGACAGTCTCCAGGTTGCGGGTGCAGAGCGCGAGGTGGAAGAGGGAGCTCTTATCTGATGTGGTAATGCTTACGCTTAGGTACCTCCGTCGGTCTGATATTTCCTGCAAAATTTGACCGGAAGGCTTTCAAAAAGTTAACTGTACATTTGTACAGTGTTGGAAGTCGTGAGTCATGAGTTACTCAATTCTAGGTCCGGTCAGTGAGGGCGGTTCGAAGGTGCCGCTATGTCTCTTCCGAGTCCCGGCTGGCTTTCCCTCGCCGGCTGCGGATCACATTGAAGCGCAGATATCGCTAGATGAGGTGCTGAACATTCGTGCGCCACACGTCTACCTAGTGTCACTCGCCGGTGAAAGCATGCAGGGCGCGGGGATCTATGAGGGAGACTTGGCCATTGTCGATCGATCAATTGAGCCCGCCCACGGCCACATCGTCATTGCGCTGTTGAACAATGAGCCCGTATGCAAGCGCCTATGCCTTCGCGGCAGGGAGGTCATCCTGATGTCGGAAAACCCCAAGTACCCGCCACGGTACGTTCTTGAGGGTGACGAGCTGTCTATTTGGGGGGTGATCACCAGCAGCGTGCGCAGCCATGTCTAACGTGCCGCCGGTATTCGGCCTGATCGATTGCAACAGCTTCTATGCCAGCTGCGAGCGCGTGTTTCGCCCTGACCTCGCCAAGGTGCCTATCGTGGTGCTGTCGAACAACGACGGCTGCGTCATTGCCCGCAGCTACGACGCAAAGCCCTACGTGAAAATGGGCGAGCCGTACTTCCAGATCAAGCACAAGCTCAAGCAGCATGGCATCGTCCCGTTTTCCTCGAACTATGCGCTTTACGGTGACATGAGTGAGCGTGTCATGACGCTGATCGAGTCGATGGTACCCGCCGTTGAGGTTTACAGCATCGACGAAGCCTTCGTCGACCTCACCGGCATTAATGACCTGGACGCCCTCGGCCGCAAGATCCGCAGCCAAGTGCTGCGCTGCACGGGCATCCCGGTCGGTGTCGGCATCGCGCATACCAAGACCCTAGCCAAGCTGGCCAACCACACCGCCAAACGCTTGCAGGCGCAAACCGGTGGCGTTGTGAACATCTGCGACCCAATCAAGCGCGACTGGGTGCTGCGTAATACGGACGTAGCGGAGGTGTGGGGAGTAGGCCGGCGCATGAAAATGCACTTGGATGGTATGGGGATCAAGACCGCAATGGATCTGGCCAAGGCCGACCCGTGGACGTTAAGAAAAAACTTCAGCGTGGTGATCGAGAAAACTGCCCGGGAATTGGCCGGCACGCCGTGCCTGGAGCTGGATGAGCCGGATCCGCCAAAGCAGGAGATCTGCTGCAGCCGGATGTTCGGTAAAAGGCTGAAGGAGCTGACCCCAATCAAGGAAGCGGTGGCGACTTACATGATGCGGGCATCGGAAAAGCTCCGGGCACAAAATTCGCTGTGCAAGAAGATTCGGGTCAGCATCCGCACCGGAATGTTCAACCCCGATGAGGCTAAATATGCGAATGGTGTCGTGGTGGATCTGCCTTACCCAACTGATGACGTTCGGCTTTTGACCACTGCAGCCGTCAATGCACTAGATCGTGTATTTCGTTTTGGTTTCAGTTACAGCAAAGCGGAAGTCATCCTACTGAATCTATGCCAGCCAAGTGAATATACAGACGATCTGTTCGCCACTTCTCAGCCTACTGAGGCGACAAGAGTGATGGCGGTGCTGGATGAAATCAATGGCCGGTGGGGGAGGGGGACGCTCCGGGCTGCGAGTGTGCCGAGCAATCCAGATTGGGGCATGCGACGGGAAATGATGAGCCAAAGCTATACCACGCGCTTGGACCAGTTGTGGACAGTTAACTGTCGATAATGAGCGTGCGCTTTGGGCTGCGGTCGAATGAATGCGTGACTAAGTGTTTGCCGTGGCCGCCTATGTGTTGAACGTTCGAATCTCTCCTTCACCGCCACATTCAGTAAACGCAAACCCCTGATTTTCCTAGAGAAAGTCGGGGGTTTGTGGTTTTTTGCATGCGAAAAAAGGCCATATGGGACTGAGATGGGACTGGTGCGCTATTTTGGTGCGAAAAACAGAGTGTCGTGACTGATTGATTGGGCATGATCCGGTTGCAATGGACTAGTCTCTGCAGACGCCTCGATCAAGGACGAATCCATGCCAAATAACTCAGACTCCAACATCGCCACGGCGGACGCCCTGACATTGCTTCTGCACAACCAGCATGCTCTGGGTGCGGCAATAGAAGAGGTCACTAGATGGCTTTCAGAAAATGGCGTACAGGGTGTTGCCGATAACGCAATCGCGGCTATGGAAACCCTGGACACAAATGCAAGAGCAATTACAGATGCGATTACCCGGCTGCGACAGTCGTAGGGAGTCGCGCTGTTAGGCTCCAGTGGTCCATTAATGGACACGCAACCCATTTTTTTGGGGGGAAGCGGAAGATCAAAGTCTTGGCTCTCCGTGGGAAAGGGGTAGTTTCCTACCCCTCTACCACCTAGAACTCAAATATCAACTGAGTCCAAGGGGGGCTACGATAATGCTCACACACGCTCTCCCTGTGCCCAAAGCGATTGCGGCTATAGGCACTGACGTGGACTGTCCTAAGATGCTGCGGTGTGCGACGCCGAACACGTCGATTTTTTGTCTCTCTCATTGTTGATTCCTTTAAAGGACGCCAACGCAAGAGAGTCGAGAACGAGTGCCAGCTATCTGCCAACAGCTATTACGGTATTGTATAACTATACCCAATAGCCCACACTTCGCTCACGACCTCTGCCTAAGGCATCGGTTTAGTCGTTGCAGGGCTAGTACCGGCAAGTCTTCCCCCTACAACAACGCCAGACCCTGTCCCTCGCGGGATGGGGTTTTTTGTGTCTGGCGAAAAAGCCAAGGCACAAAATTTGCTCAGTCATAGTTTTGCCTTGACCGAGAGCGCATCGTATCAGCAAAGGCCAGCCAAATGGCAGCCAGACCGGCACATCCAAGGAACACAACCGACAGACCGCCATGCAGAGGCGCTTTGTGGCCTTTGAAGGCTGGTACATTGAATTCCAGCCTATGTTCAATCGGCCCCCCACATCTGACCCCGGTATGGGGGCCTTTTTCTGTGGTCGTGGCAACCAGTCCCCCCAGGGCTGGTCCACCATTAACAGACCCTCTGGTTTTCCCCTCGACGCCTACTGACTCGCTTAGGAACCCGACTCATGTCTCACGTCTTTGAAGGCTTGGCCACCGTTGCCGTGATTGCCCGCTACGAAGGGCGTCCGCCCGCCGAGCTAACGACGCTCGAATGCCCGGTGCGCTTGAGCAAAATTGCCCCCCGATCGCACCCGTGTCGAACTGGTGCACTTTCTGGAAGGTCCCAAGGACGCCAACATGCTGCGGGTGATCCTGCCGGACGGGCTGATGGTGCAGGGATTGATTGTTGGCGGGAGCAACCAACCGCTGGACGGCTGGCTGCTGATCGACGTCGAATCCGGCGAGCTGGGGTTTGCGCCGCCGGTGAACGGCGCTGAGTCGAACGAGGGGCAGCATGGATAAGGCACTGTCCGCATTGAACCTGCCGAACGCGGTGGAGGTTCACACCCAGAAACTGCTGCACCAAATCGAGCTGGCGCACACGGCGGACGATCTATTTCGCGCCAGTGATCGCGCCGAAGGTTTCGTGCTGGGCCTGGAGACGGTCAAGGTACTGAACGCGGCCAGTATCGAAGGTTTGTACAAGACCTTCGAGGCGGCCGCCACGGCGCGGCGCCTGGAGCACGCACAGTGATCGGCGAAGGCATTCACGAAGCAGTGTTGCGCACTATCGTGGAGCTGCGCGTTATGGTCGAGTATCTGTAGGGGCGGATTGTTTTAGGGCAAATTTAGGGCAGATCGTGGGCCGGAATAGGCCGCGACATGCCATCAGTTAACGGGTTTCACTCCTGATTTACTGGCCTGAAGCGGTTTGTGCGGACTTAGGCAGGGGTTCGAATCCCTATCCGGTACGTTTGAATCGCTGCATTAGATCGAGATGTACTTTGAGCAAGGTCGCTATCGGGCAAGAGCGGGCGTTCCAGTAACCGTCGAATTATTTCTAGCGACGGGCAGCACAAAGTCACAACTGACCAGCCTCTTCGAGGCTGGTCCGCAACTATGTGCATAAATACATTGCACCGATGCGTGCACTGTTTAGCGTCATAGTTTGTTCATGTATCCATTCGTACAATTGCTTAGTTTGAGGCCTCGCCGTGGCCTGAACCATTATTAACTCGCTCTTCTGAGTAGCTGGCCAGATTCCGAATTGTAATCTTTTGACGTTGACGTCGGCGATAGCGTGCCCTGACACGCTTAGCGAAGTAAGAAGACATTGCTTTTCCGCTAATAAGCATAATTACCAAAGGCAGAATACCCAAAGCAACGGACAGCATGCCAAGTGGAGTGTCACTTTGGCCACGGAGGGAAAGAATAACTGCCAAACCGGCAATAATCGCGAAGGCGTAAGCAAGAAAAGTAAAACCTATGAACTCATATTCAGCGACAATGCGGAGCGGTTTCAGTCTTTCCTTGTGGAAAGAAATATCCCGTGCACGCAGTTGCTCTTGATGTCGACTTAGAGTTTGAAAAAATTCTTGTTGGTGTATATCTCTCTCCTGTTTGGATAGATCCTCCTGTTCCTTGAGCTGATCCTCCAATATGCCAACCTGAGTTCGGCTTATCTCGCCTTCTTCTGCCTTACGAAGAAGAACTGCCTTTTGGCGGAGAGCATCCTCGATGAATTCGCTGCGTAGGAACGCTGCTACTTCCTCGACGTTTTCTGGTTGGAAGTCTTCTGGTTTTGTTGTGCGCGAGCGGAGCTCGGAGAGCAAATATCCGGCGCTGTCGTTACTCATGGCACCAGATTTTATCTGACTAAGTAGCGACTTATAGTCCTCCGCAACTTTGCTACCGGCTTGGGTGGACAAAATCACCTGCGCTCGTGCAACCACATCGAAGGTGGACGGCAACTTCCCGTCCCCGAATCCCTTATTTAGTTTGAACCATAAACGTTCTGTTAGGTAGTCTAGATCAGTGGCAAATGGAATTTGCTTCGGCTCTTGCAACACGGCTTTGGAAAATGCCAGGACGCGTGTGATGTATTTCCCTGAAACAAGGATGGCTGCGGACTGCTCTAGGCCTTGATTGCTCAAGCCGCGACGTAGATAATTTACTTTGGTGAATAATCGCAATACGCTTGGAATCTTGTCTTGATCCAGATCCGGATGTTCAGCCTGTAGCAATTGAAAAGTTCCGATATCATCAACAACATAGGTGGGTGGGTCATAATAGTTTTGGCTGACTTCTTCGTGGATGCGGAGCTGACGAAGTGCTTCATAAAATTTGGCTTTTTTCAGCAAGACGTCACCGGCGCTATTGCAGCCATTGGTAATGTTTACCATAGCGGGTTTAGAGGGGTCAGGCTCCTGTCGCTGCTCAACTATCCTCTCGGCCGCATAGAAGAAATCTTCTACTTCTCGTTTCGCTTCATCAAAATAGCGAAGCTCGATTTTTGCATCATTAGAAGTTCGCGTGTTGATCTCTTTTATCAACGCATGAAAGTCATCAAAAATACTTTTATGCAGAGTGCCGTTGAATCCCTGCGAAAAAAATAGTACTTCTGTGTCGAGATATATTGTGAAATTATTCCGCCATGGCTCATGATTGGCTAGGCTGGAGGAGTGGCAGATTCCTCCGTAAAGGATTAGGCCTTCTTCAACGCGATTGAGCTTCTCAGTAAATTCCACATCACTAGAATACTTAACAATGAACTCACTGATAAGCAGTGAGTTTTGACAAGGTTTTAGCCCGCCTAAAAAATAAGAATGAAAATCTGCGGAAAGCTGGTTGCGTTCAGAATTACTTAGCGCTCTTTCGGTTACTCTTTCAACATGATCGGTTAAAGTGTCTATTATGAAGCGTTGTTCGCTTTGGATGCTTGTATAGTCATCTTTAAGCGAGTCGGCTCTAATAAAGGTTTCGGTAGTGGCGTAGATACCGTTGTTTAGTGATAACTCACCCGCACGCTTGAGGCGTTTTTTCAGACATGTACGAATAACTGCGTCAGGAATCTTAAAGCCGAAATATTTCTCTAGAATGTCAGAGCATTCTGTGACATTGAAGCTCCATGAAGAGCTCCAGCTGATCGAAGAGCGAATAAATTGGGCCAATACGTCATAGACATCTTTTTTATTTTCATGAAGCTGACGAAACAGGGCCGCTGACGCGAGGAGGCGACGATCTTCCATATACTTTTCAATAGTCCTTAACATTCTAACCCCTAGACTACTTGCGTGAACATAGAGTCGAAAAGCAGGGATGCGTTTAATCTTATTTGAAATTCATTTTGCGGATCACAGAACCGCCTATCGAATCAGTATGGCGCATAGCCATTAAAATTGCATCAGCCTAGCTCCGGAGGGCCTATCCATCAATAGATACACACGGATGCTTCAGTGGAGAGCATCGCTACGCCAAGCGTCTGCTACTAGCCGAAAGCAGGCTTAGGTACACGTCCAGAAATGTTACGTATCTAGCCGCCAGTCTTTCCCTTCAGCTTAGCCAATCCCTGCCTGATGTGCCCGGCGTTCTCTCCAATCGCCCACAAAGCGCCGCGAGCGTTATCAGCGACTTCGGTGAAACCTTGCTGTTCTGCGTGCAGCGTCAGCTCCATAAGAGGCTTCCAGACCGAGCTGATTCTGATAGATCCTCTCCAGAACATCTCGCAACGAGTATCCGTCTGACATTGCATCGACTGCTGTCGAAAAAGGACAAGCGTAGTACCGGTAGTGTCTTTTTATGGGCGGTGATTGCTGCATGCTTAGAGATTGCTACAAAGCATTGTGTCTTTGAGGGCACGGCCAGGCTGTCCGGGGTGCAGACGAGGGACTACGTCCAATCCATCATCGGGGCGACGGAGAAGCGGCGGGAGAGTGGGGCGGGTTGTAGAGGCATTTGGGGGAATCTGGATCAGAGGGGCGAAGGTGGGGGAGTTTATCAGGATTGGGATAGGACGGAGGCTTACGCGTTGTTACTCCGTGCTCTTGCTCGCTGATGAGGTGTGACGTAGCGATTGAATATTGTGGTCTGTCCCCTATTTGTCCCTGCTCGTCCTGATTCCCTCTTTGCAGGCCGACTTTACCGTCAGCGGTGTACGCTGGATCAAGTCGACTGAAGTTACTCATTTTCATGGTCACGCCATTCTCATTTCGAAACGTCTCCTGACTAGCAATGCCGAGTAATTTCCCCATTCGGCCTAGGAAAGCGGAGAGTTCAGCGACGTCTTGGTGAGCATCGTGGGGCGTTGACAGTCGATGGCGGAGATAGAGATCAAGAGCAAGAATCAACTCGTCCCGTGTCCATGGAGGATTTCGTTTTTTCTTTTTAGGCTCAAAAGTAGAAAGTGGGGCTTTTTGACTCTCCAAAATTTTTCCTCTCATTAGATGGCTTTGAGTCATGGCTACTTGCCATACTCGTCACCTTTGAGAGCTGTTTCAATCGGAAATATTTTTTGGTTGGGGGGCATTTCGTGAACGTGGCCGGCGTAACGCGCGTTTGATGACTAAGGAGTGAATGATGTGTTGTTCTGGAGGACCTGTAATTGATCAGGAGCAGTTGAGGAGGCTCAGGGAAAGATTGCTTAGAGCGGTCGTAAACAAGCGATCTGACAGGTGGTGTTTGTCGCTTTGGAGTCGATTTATTAGGGCTAGAGACGGCCAGCAATGTGTAGTCTGCAGCTCTGACGATCGGATTCAGGCGCATCATGTGTTCAGAAGAACCTTGCTTCCACATGCTAGATACGAAACCGGCAATGGGATCACGCTTTGTTATGCATGTCACAAGATCGCACATGAGGGATTCAATGGGCGACCTGATTTCAGTTTGCCAATAGGGGCACAAGGTGGTGACGATCAAGATGAGGTCGCTTTTTACTACCTAAAACTGCTTGAGTCAGCGGAAGCTTTCGGCCTAGATCACGACGAGTTTTATACCTTCAGCAATGAAATGCTGAATTTTTTCGTCAAGGTCCAAGGCTTTGAGCATCTTTATTGGAAGGTCCAAGACAAGGAAATAACGGGCCTGCTGATGGCTTACAACATATGGTTTCGTGCGCCGGAGGCGATGTCACTGGCTATTTTGAAAGCTAATTTGCCGGAGTTCTTTTAGATTGGAGTTTTGACCACTCTCGATCGACAGCACGCTTTGCCGTCCTGTCACTTGAGTACAACCACCGCAACCGCCTCGGCTTGCTCTGATCTCCAGCCATCACCGTCTTTTCCCTCCCGGTCTCATTGTCGCGGTAGTACGCGATGATCCCCGTGAAGTCCCCCTCATGCTCTTCTGCTAGCCCCTCAACAGTGTCCTCCGGCAGCTTGCTCTCCAGCTCCAAACCGACGGTGTAACCGTTGTCCGCGCTGAGCGTGTGCTGCACGTTCCCGCCATACCAGATGATTTCGTCAATTTCCGGCTTCACACCTTCGAGCGTGTAGGTCAGTTCCGGAATCAGGTCCGGCCGGCCAATGGCCAAGGTGTAGCTGAGCGTCACCGAACAGCTCTTTGGTGATTGTCGTGCGTTCTTCGTCGTTGAACGCCTTCAGCTTCTCGACTTGGGCGTAGAGGTTTTCCAGTCCGGCGAAATTTCCGTTTTCATCGGTAAATTTGAAAGAGACTCCCTTGCCGGTGGATTTGGCGAGGTCATTGGCTTTGCCTACTTTGTCCTTGTTCAGGCCCGCTTGAAAGATCTTGCGGAACGCGTTATTGAATCGATCACCTTGTTCGTAGAGCCTTTCCAAACAGAAAAAACACTTTTGTTTAAATGAAGCCTGTTGCTGCAGTCTTGAGCCTACACTCCCTTGCTCTTCCCCCTACACCTAAGACAGAATCTCCCGGCTTGTGCGTCTAGCCCGCAGGTTCTATCGTCCCAACATCACTGAAAACCAGTGATCGGGTTTGGTAGCCCGCTTCGTGTCTAGATGCATTGCATCACCAATTTCAGTCGCTTCCCTAGGACTCGGATTTCATGGTGGTCATGCGTGGGGCCCATTCGTGGGCGCCGGGTTCTAGTGCGACCGGTCTACCAACCCGCGTATGGCCGCCACCCATCGTTTGGTAGCGTGGGTGATGGCTTCTTTTAGTAATCGCGCTAGAGGTTCCATCTATGTTCAAAGTAACGCCCAACCCACCAGAAACCGATCCCGCATCCCCCTACGAATCCCTCAACTCCAAAAAGCTCCACGAAGCCGCCGAGCGCGCCCTCGATCACTACCTCCTTCCCGCCGGCCACATCATGTCCAGCGTCAACGAACCCGAACGCATGTACTTCGCAAACCCCAAATACGACTCAGAATCCCTGCTGGCCAATGCCAGTGAAACGCTGAGTTCCGCCTCGGAAATGCTCAACAACTTCGCCGCCGCACTCGAACCCTCGCACCGAAAAACCGCTTTGGGCATCGCGCAGGTGGTGATGTTGGGGGAATTGGCGGTGAATCAGGCGTTGGATAACGTTGAGGTGAAAGCGTAAATCAGCCCCCTTTGTGGCGAACGGCTCAGCCGTTGTCACGGAGGGGCTGTTCGCGCTGGGCAAAGCAGCCGGGAGGAGGGCGTGGAAATGGACAGGGTGATGGCCATTTAGTAGCATTCCGCGCCTTTACTCAGGAGTCGCCGCACCATGGAAGCTACATCGTCCCGAGCTTGGTACAACACACGTCCCGCCGTTGTCTTCATGGCCGTTTTTTATTGCTTTGTCGTATTGATTCAGGCCGGTCTGTGGGTGGCTCATGACGGGTTTCAGCAAGCGCGGGAAGGGGATATTTCGTTCCTGATGTTGTTGAACGTCTGCGTGGTGGCATTGTTGATGTTTGTCGGCGGCTTGCTGTTGCTGGCGAGAAAGAAGATCAGCTCTCTGTGCTTTATTCTCGCGTTGATGTTGGGGATCGCCTTCTCTCTGTCGCAAATGAACAGCGGTTCGGTTGTGCATCTGCTTACGCTGCCGATGTTCAAAGAATATGCACTGGTGTTTGGTATCTGGGTGTACAGCCTGCAATTGCGCACGACCGGTTATTTTTCCGCTAAATAACCCCCTCTGCATTGCCCGTAGCGCCCTATTGGCTCAATAGGCCGGGCGCTTGATTGTCAGCTATTTACGTGAAGAGAATTTATGTCTGCTCCTGATAAGCCGAAGTTACCGCTGCAAGCATTTGTGATGTCGTGCCTGGTCGCCGGTTGGGGTCTGGTGTATGCCGGTCAGGTGAAGTGGGCGGTGCGTGTTGCCGCTTTGCTCTATCTCGGTGTGATTTTACTCGGTGTCTGCGGGGTGCCTGCCACGCCAGTGGGCCTGTATGTCTTCGCTACGTTTATCGTCCTGGTGAAACTCGGCTCGGCCACGGCGGCTGCGATATCGGTGCGTAGAAACGACCGTCCGGTGAACAGCCCCAGCACCCGTTTCCATGTGCTTTACGTGGTGGCGCTGGTCATTCTCACGCTGATTCTTTTGGGGCCATTGAGAGGCCCGACGCTGGGGTTCAAGACTTACTTCATCCCCTCTGGCTCGATGGTTCCAACCCTTTCGATCGGTGACTATATCGTCACCAAAATGCGCATCGACGCGCCGCAGGTGGGCGACATTGTGACTTATCGCTACAACGGCACGGAGGCGGTCAAACGTGTGGCGGCGGTGGGTGGCGATACCTTGTCGATTGTTGACGGTAAGGTCATTCGCAACGGCGAAAACATGGGGCTGTTCTTTGCACCGCCAGATCGCGTGAAGGATCCTCGTTATCTGCAAACGCCGCAGACGGTGGTCGAGAAAGATCATGTTTATCTGCTCGGTGATAACCGCGACAGCAGTAACGACAGCCGCTTTATGGGCCAGGTCGCACTCGAAGACATTACCGGTAAAGTCACCGGAATCTGGTACTCATCCGATCGATCGAGGATTGGCACAGCCTTTCAGTGAAAACAAAAGCCGTCACCTTAAGGTGACGGCTTTCGCTTGCAGATCTAGCCAAACTGACTCGCCGACTCAACCGCAGATTTCGGCTTCCTCAACCGCGTCAACTGGTAAGCAATCGCCAACCAGACAAACCACCCCGGCATGACCATCAACGCAATCCGCGTATCAGGCCGCAACGCCAGCAGCCCCAGCACAAACCCCAAAAACGCCAGCGAGAACCAAGCCATCGGCACGCCGCCGGGCATCTTGTAAGTCGACTTCGCATGCAGATCCGGACGTTTTTTTCGGTAGGCAATGTAAGACGCAAGGATGGTCGACCAGGTGAAGATCACCAGAATCGCCGACACGGTAGAGACGATGGTGAACGCGGTCATGACTTCCGGCACGATGAACAGCACCAGCACGCCGACCAGCATCAATAGCGTGGTAAACGCCAGACTCAGCAGCGGCACGCTGTTGCTCGACAGTCGGCGGAATAGGCCGGGGGCGTTGTCCTGATTGGCCAGTCCGAACAGCATGCGGCTCGATGAAAACACGCCGCTGTTGGCCGAGGAGGCCGCTGAGGTCAGGACCACGAAGTTGACGATACCGGCCGCTGCGGGAAATCCGGCGACGAGGAACAGTTCGACAAAAGGGCTCTTGACCGGGGAAACCTGTTGCCACGAGGTCACGGCAATAATGCAGGTCAGCGCGAGGACGTAGAACAGGATGATCCGCAGCGGAATCGAGTTGATCGCTTTGGGCAGGGTTTTCTCTGGCGAGCGGGTTTCGGCGGCGGCGGTGCCGATCAGCTCGGTGCCGGCGAAGGAGAAGATCGCCATTTGAAATCCGGCGAAGAAGCCGAACAAGCCGTTAGGGAACGCCGCTTGTTTGTCCACCAGGTGACTCAGGGACGCGGTGACGCCGCTGGGCGAGACGAACGAGCTGGCGATCAGCACGCTGCTGACGCCGATCAGGGTCACGACGGCAATGATCTTGATGATCGCGAACCAGAATTCCACTTCACCGAACAGCCTGACGGTCAGCACGTTTAGCGCGAACAGGGTTGCCAGCATGCCGACGGCGGGTATCCACGCCGGTACGTCGGGGAACCAGTACTGGAAGAATCCGCCGACCACGACGGCATCGCCGATCACCGCCACGCTCCAGCTCAGCCAGTACGACCAGCCGAGGAAGAATGCCGCGCGCGGGCCGAGGTAGGCGCCGGCGAAGTCGGCGAAGGTTTTGAAGTTGAGGTTGGACAGGAGCATTTCGCCCATGGCGCGCATGACGAAAAACACGAACAGGCCGATGATCATGTAGATGAGGATGATCGATGTCCCGGAGAGCGCGATGATCTTTCCGGAGCCCATGAACAGTCCGGTCCCGATGGCACCGCCCATGGCCATTAACTGGATGTGACGATTGCTGAGCGTGCGCTGCAGCGCGGGCTGTTCAGGCAGCCCGGAAGGGGTCGATTTCATTGCAAAACCTCTTGATTTTATGTTTTTGAGTTTTGGCAGAAAGTGGGTGTCGAGCGTTCTTGTTAGAGGTGCAGCGGCTAATCACAAGGTGAATCGCCCCCCGTGGCTTGGGGGCGATCATGACCGGTCAACTGACGGTGCGCAGACGCGAGGTTTTGGCCGGTTGCGGATCGAGCAGTTGGAAGAGGTTTTTGATGTTGGCCGGTGTCGGTACCAGGTGGATGCGCTGGCCGATTTGCTGTTCCCGAGCCAGGTCGTTGAGGTAGCGCAGTGAGGAAAAGTCTTCCAGGGCAAAACCCACCGAATCGAACACCGTTACCTGCGTGTCGTTTTCGCGTCCGGCGACTTCGCCCTGCACAATGCGGAAAAACTCGACCACCGGGGAATCGGCGTCCAGTTGCTGAATGTCGCCTTCAATGCGCGTTTGCGGCTCGAACTCGACGATGACCCGGGCGTTGCGCAGGATGTCGGCGTGCAGTTCGGTTTTACCCGGGCAGTCACCGCCGACCGCATTGATGTGCATGCCGGGCTCGATCATCTCCGGCGTCAGAATGGTTGCGTAGGCTTTGTCGGCGGTGACCGTGGTGACGATGTCCGCGCCCTTTACCGCGTCCTTCACGGAGTTGGCCAGAATCACGTCGATGTCCGGGAACGCCGCGAGGTTGTGCTTCAACTTGAGCGAAGCGTCGCGATCGATATCGAAGATACGGATTTCGCTGATGCCCAACATTTCATGAAAGGCCAGCGCCTGAAATTCACTTTGCGCACCGTTGCCAATGAGGGCCATTGAGGTCGAATCCGGACGAGCCAGCGATTTCGCCACCAGCGCCGAGGTTGCGGCGGTGCGCACGGCGGTGGTCAGGGTCAGTTCGCTGAGTAGGGTGGGGTAGCCACTCTGCACATCGGCCAGCAGACCGAAGGCCATGACCGTGAGCAAATTCTGCTGACCGTTGTTCGGGTGGCCGTTGACGTATTTGAACGAGTACTGCTGGCCGTCGTCGGTGGGCATCAGCTCGATCACGCCGTCTGCCGAGTGATTGGCCGTGCGCGGCGATTTATCAAACTGTGCCCAGCGTGCGTAGTCCGCTTCGATGTAGCCGGCCATTTCGCGGATGGCGCGGCGAATACCGACTTGAGTTAACAGGCGTGCAGCATCATCGACATCTATAAAAAGCGTCATGTTTTTATTCTCCGATCCAGACATTGAAAGGCTGTAGAGCGCGGGCTGGCTCAGCTGCGTTTGCTCTCGAAACCGTGCAGCACGTTGACGGCATTGATGCCGATCTCATCGACCATGTAGCCGCCCTCCATGACGAACAGGGTCGGGCAGCCGACGCTGGCGATCAGTTCACCGATGCCAATGAAGTCATCACTTTCCAGCAGGAAGTGGCTGATGGGGTCGTCCTTGAACGTGTCGACACCGAGGGAAATCACCAGCACTTCAGGGGCGAACTGCTGGAGCTTTTTGCAGGCGTGGAGCAGGGCGTTGCGATAGCTCTCCCAGGTGGTGTTTTTCGGCAGGGGATAGTTGAGGTTGTAACCCTCGCCGACACCCGCGCCGACTTCGTGGCTGTAGCCCGAGAAGTACGGATAGGACACCGCCGGTTCACCATGCAACGAGACGAACATGACGTCGCTGCGCTGGTAAAAAATGTTCTGCGTGCCGTTGCCGTGATGGAAGTCGACATCCAGCACCGCGACGCGTTTGGCGCCTTGGGTGATGGCTTGTTGCGCGGCAATGGCGGCGTTGTTGAGGTAGCAATAACCGCCCATGTATTCGCGCGCGGCGTGATGGCCGGGCGGACGGCACAGGGCGAAGGCGCTGTCGTGGCCTTCATCGATCAGGGCCAGGCCGGTGAGGGCAATATCGGCGCTGGTTTTCACCGCTTGCCAGGTCGTCGCGGTAATCGGTGAGCCGGCATCCATGGCATAGAAACCTAGCTTGCCATCGATGAACGTCGGCACCTCTTCGCCGGCCAGATCGCGCACCGGCCATACCAGCGGCAAGGCATCGTGAGTGCGACCGGTTGCGCGCCATTCGCTCCAGGCATTTTCCAGAAAACTGACGTAGCGCTCGCTGTGCGCGTTGACGTAGCACGAGCGATCAAACGCGCGCGGTTCGACGATCTGCCCGAGGCCGACCTGTTTGACGCGGTTATGCACGGTGTCGGCGCGACTCGGTTGCTCGAAAGAAGGTTTGAGCACGCCGTCTTTCAATTCGGTGCCGTGGTGCAAACGGTGGGAATCACTGAAAACTGTAAACATTCTGCGCATCCGTTATTGTTGGCCAGTGCAAATATTCTGTTCCGGCTTGGCTGCGCTTTCTTTGCTTTGTGTTCGTGGTTAAGTCGATTATTCGGGCGTTTTTACTCAGGAATGGCGTCATGCAGAAAAAAATATCCAAACGCATCAGCCTCGACGAGACCGACCTGGCGATTCTTGAGTTATTGCAGGAGGACGCCAGTATTTCCAACGCTGAACTCAGTGAGCGGCTGTCGCTGAGCCTTACGCCGTGCTGGCGGCGACGCAAGCGCATGGAGGAGGCGGGAGTCATCAAGGGCTATCAGGCCAACCTTGATCGGCGGATGCTCGGGCTGGATATCATGGCGTTCGTGCACATTCGTTTTTCCACCCACGCCGACCACGCGCCGGACGCCTTCGAGGCGGTGATTGCGCAATTGCCGCAGGTGGTGGCCTGCCACAAGATCACCGGCGATGCCGATTATGTGTTGCAGGTGTTGGCGGAGGATCTTGATAGCTACAGCGATTTCATCGAGCAGGTGCTCAGGCGTCAGGTGGGGATTGCCTCGATTCAGTCGAGTCTGGCGTTGCGCGAGGTCAAGACTGGGAGCCGGATTGCGATTCCTAAACCGGGAAAGGACTGAACGGGCAGAGGGGCAATCATCTTTTCAGTTTAAACGCGTTGTATGTCGTTGATGTGCCATTGCCACGCAGGGCTGTATTAATTCCAGCCTTTGCAGTGAGCGGTAATCTCTGCCCAGACTTCCCGATAGCTGAATCGCAACCACGCGGTGTGCAGCTTATGCAGTTGCCGCCGAATCCAGCTGTTCGTGTTTGCGAGCAGCATTTGCTCGATGTCCCTGTTCAACGCATCGGGTTCGAAACCTGTCCAGACCGGCGGGAGTACACATTCCAGGTTCCAGGCGCAGACGACGGCAACTTCGGCATACAGAATGTCTTTAACCTGTTCTGGATCATAGCCTTCGATTTGCCGGGCGATGTAGGGGTAATCGACACCGGTGTCGACGAAAATATCGGAGAGGGCTGCGCGGATTTTGTATAGATCGGCGTGGCTCAGTTCTCGTCTCAAGCTTGGGCCTCCTGGCGTTGAATTGCGCTGATCCGATTGCACGTGTCGGTTCTTGTCTGGTGGTTAGTCGATTCTGAACGCGCGCTGTCGATCAGCAAAGTTTCATCTTGCCGCGTGCGAAGCAGGCCTAGTCTGCTGAGACAAGATCGTCGCTTTTCATCCCGAGGGGAATCGTGCCATGCGCCTGAATGTCGTCAAAGTGCTGTTGATTGCTGCTGCGGTATCGGTGTTGAGTGCCTGTTCCGGCGCGGGTGGTTTGACCACCACCCGTTGTTTCTCCAGCGACTGTCAGTCGCCGGAGGCGCGCAACGCCAATACGTTGAAGTTCGGTGGCAACAGTATCGGCAGCAGTCTCAATCAGTACAGCTCCGGCATGCTGCATGACGATTAAGAATTACTGCGCGGCCGGTACGGCAATCCATTCGCTTAGCGTTTGCTGATATTTGCCGGTGACTTTGCTCAAGTGCAGCCACTGATCGACATACAGTTTCCAGCTGATGTCATCGCGCGGCAGCAGATAGGCCTTCTCGCCATATTGCATGTACTGATGCGGATTCACCGCGCACAACCCCGGTTTGAGTTTCTGCTGATACAGCGCTTCCGAGGCGTCGGTGATCATTACGTCGGCCTGGTTGTCGAGCAGTTGCTGGAAGATCGTCACGTTGTCGTGCAGGGCCAGTTGCGCTTTGGGCAGGAAGGCATGGACGAAGGCTTCGTTGGTGCCGCCGGCAGGTTCGACCAGACGCACATTGGGCTGGTTGATCTGCTCGATCGTCTGATACTTGCTGACATCGGCGCAGCGCACCAGCGGGATCTTGCCGTCGGTGTCGAGGGTGTTGCTGAAGTAGGCTTTTTTCTGCCGTTCGAGCGTCACCGAGATGCCGCCCATGCCGATGTCGCATTTACCGGCCTGCATGTCCGGCATCAGGGTTTTCCAGGTGGTTTGCACCCATTCGACTTTGACCCCGAGGCTGTCGGCCAGCGAGCGGGCCATGGCGATGTCGATGCCTTCGAAGTCGCCGTCGGTGCGTTTGAAAGTGTAGGGCTTGTAGTCGCCGGTGGTGCAGACGCGCAACTGGCCTTGTTGCTGGATGCTGTCGAGGTGCGAAGCGCTTGGTTCGGCGTGGGCGCCGGCGGCCACGGTCAGCAGGCCGCAGAGGATCATAGTGCTTTTTAGGGTTGTCATTGCGATCGGGGCTTCTGAGAAGGACGGTGGCCCAGTGTAGTGAAAGGCTTTCCCGGGTGTCACCCTGCTTCCGGGCTTAACGTGCCTAGCCACGCCACCAGCGCCACGATCAGCAATGCGATTGCCAGTTCAACGACAACGCTGCGTTTTAGCGCATTTGCCGCGATGACATATTGTCCATTGCGCAACGCTTGCGCCAACGCCGGACCAAGATGAAAGCGGTTCAACGCCGCAAACACCAACATCCCGGCAAACAGTAAAACCTTGATCGCGAGCAGCATCCCGTAAGTGCCGAGCAAGATTTCGTCCAGTCTCGCACCGACGATGAACAGGTAATTCACCACGCCGGTAATCGACAGCGTCAGCACAATCACTGCACCGATCCACTCAAAACGCCGAACCGCAAACGCCAGCGAACGAATGCGAGCTTCATCGACCGACCCCCGCGCCATCAACACCAGCGCCAGCATCGCACCCAGCCACGCGCCCGCCGCGAGCAGGTGCAGAATGTCGCTGAGAAAATGCCAGAACCGCAGTATTCCTTCGTCCATCGCCCCGTGTCCGCTCCAGGCCAAAGAGGCGAGGGCGATGGCGCCAGCCATCGATGCGAGCCACGCGCCCGGCCTGATCAACACCACGATCAGCGCGATAATCCGCACTGCCCACGCCAGCCCGACATCGGTTTCCAGCAGCATCATTTGCAGATGTGGCCACAGCGCCGCGAGCGCTGTTTCGCCACTCATGGCGCGGGTCATCAGCATCAATCCTGCCACTGACAACAACGCCCCGATCAATGCCATCCCGCGCAGCATCGGCCGAAACAGCAGCAGCGTCCCAGCGCTGTACAGCGCAAACAACGCCAGCCCGAACAACAGCAGCAAATCCACATACAACGCAAACCGCAGCACGATGTTGATCAGTTCAGCCATTGCTCACTTCACTTTGAACGTGACGTTGCCGGTGATCGGGTGCGTGTCGGAAGACACTGCGCGCCATTGGACTTGGTAGGTGCCGGCGGGCAGCGGCGCGAGCGGGGTGATCAGCATGCTTTTCGGATCGCTGCCGGCGCTGACTTTGGCTTTCATTGGCATCGGCGAATGGGCCATGCCGGGCATTTCGGTCATGACCAGTTTGGCGCCGGAGAATTTTGTCAGCAGGTTCTCGGAAAAATGCAGTTCGATCTTGCCGGGCGCGGCGCCGTCGGCACCTTCGGCGGGAGTCGACGAGAGCAGTTTCGGGTGGGCTTGAGCGAGGCTGCTGAGGAGCAAGCCGCTGGCGAGTACAAGGGTGATTTTCAAGGTGCGCATGCAAGACCTCTGGAGTGTTTTTTTATGGGAATTCAGAACCACATCCGCACGCCAAGCACGAGGCGCGCTTCGCTGCGCTTCTCGCCTTCTTCGCGGGCGTAATCGGCGGTGTTGCCGTAGGTGCGGTTCCACGTCACGCCGATGTACGGCGCAAATTCGCGGCGGATTTCATAACGCAAACGCAGGCCGGCTTCAGTGTTGGCAAGCCCGGAACCGATACCCCATTGCGCATCGTTTTTGCCGTAGATGTTGAGTTCAGCGGTGGGCTGCAGGATCAGGCGGTTGGTCAGCAGAATGTCGTAGTCACCCTCGAACCGCAGCGCGCTCTTGCCACCTTCACCGATAAACGCAGTGGCCTCGGCTTCGAAGTTGTACAGCGCCATGCCCTGCACACCGAATGCAGCCCAAGTCTGCGGCGCGCCGGGTTTGAAGTCCTGACGCACGCCGCTGACCACGTCCCACCACGGCGAAATCGCATGGCCCCAGAGTGCTTGAATCTCTGCGTCTTCGGTCTTGCCGTTGCTGCGCTCGCCTTCGGAGCGCAGCCACAGACGATCAATGTCGCCACCGATCCAGCCGGACAGATCCCAGGCCAACGCGCTGCCGTCATCGACGTCCTGCCATTCGAGTTTGTCGGCGAGGAAGTACGTGTTGATCGCGCTGTCGTGGACTTTATGGCCGCCGGGGCTGGTAAATACGGCGGCGCGGTCGGCGTCGGTCAACTGCGGGATCGGCGTGCGACTTTCCGTCGGGGCGGCGGGCTGCATCCTGCCGTCGTCCATGCTTTGCATCGCGGAATGATCCATGCCGGACATCTGGCTGTGATCCATGCCCGGCATGTCGCCGGCGGCCATCGCCGAGCTGCCGACCAGCAGCAAAGAAAACGCGGTGAGTCGAGTCATCAGCGGCCCCTTCATGCTTCCACCCGCACTTCGCGGAACATGCCCGTTTCCATGTGGTACAGGAGATGGCAGTGATAGGCCCAGCGACCGAGTGCGTCGGCGGTGACGCGGTAGGTGCGGCGCGTGCCGGGCGGCATGTCGATGGTGTGTTTGCGCACCTGGAAGTCGCCGTTTTCGTCTTCCAGATCGCTCCACATGCCGTGCAGGTGAATCGGGTGGGTCATCATCGTGTCGTTGACCAGCACCAGGCGGATGCGCTCGCCGTACTTCAGCCGCAAGGGCTTGGTGTCGGAGAACTTGATGCCGTTGAACGACCAGGCGAATTTCTCCATGTGCCCGGTCAGGTGCAGTTCGATTGTGCGGCTCGGGTCGCGGCCATCCGGGTCTTCGAAGGTGCTGCGCAGGTCGGCGTAGGTCAGCACGCGACGGCCGTTGTTGCGCAGGCCGAGGCCGGGGTCGTTGAGTTTGGGCGCGGTGGTCATGGCTTGCATGTCGACCAGAGGATTGTTTTTTTCGCTGTCAGGATGGGATTGCATCGGGCCCATCGCCGAGTGATCCATGGTGCTCATGTCCATCGAGCCGTGATCCATGCCGCCCATGCTCATGTCGTCCATGGTCACCAGTGGGCGCGGGTCCAGACCCGGTACGGGCGCAGATAACCCGGCGCGAGTGGCGAGCGTGCCACGGGCATAACCGCTGCGATCCATGGCCTGGGCAAACAGGGTGTATGCCTCGGCGTCCGGCTCGACGATGACGTCGTAAGTCTCGGCCACGGCGATGCGCAGTTCATCGACGCTGATCGGTCTGACGTGCAAGCCGTCCGCCGCGACCACGGTCATTTTCAGTCCGGGAACGCGCACGTCGAAGTAGGTCATGGCCGAGCCGTTGATCAGGCGCAGACGCAGTTTTTCCCCGGGGCGGAACAGGCCGGTCCAGTTCGAATCGGGCGCGTGGCCATTCATGAGGAAGGTGTAGGTGGCGCCACTGACGTCGGCAATGTCGGTGGGATTCATGTTCATTTCTGCCCACATCTTGCGATCGGCCACGGTGGCGCCCCAGCCTTTTTCGCTGACGTCCTCGATGAAATCGCCGACGGTGCGCTTGTGGAAGTTGTAGTAGTCGGATTGTTTTTTCAGGGTTTTCAGCAGACTGGCCGGATCTTCGTCGGTCCAGTCGCTAAGCATCAGCACGAACTCGCGGTCGTAGTGGAACGGCTCAGGGTCTTTGGCGTCGATCACCAGCGGGCCGTAGACGCCGGCCTGTTCCTGCAACCCGGAATGGCTGTGATACCAGTAGGTGCCGTTCTGCCGCACCTTGAATTGATAGACGTACACGCCACCTGGTTCGATGCCGTGAAAGCTCAGGCCCGGCACGCCGTCCATGTTCGCCGGCAGCAGAATGCCGTGCCAGTGAATCGAGGTGCTGGCGCTGAGCCGGTTGCGCACACGCAGCGTTACGGTGTCGCCTTCGCGCCAGCGCAGCAAAGGGCCGGGCAGGCTGCCGTTGATGGTCATCGCCGTGCGTGGGCTGCCAGTGAAGTTGACCGGGGTTTCGCCGATGAACAGCTCGAAGTTGCTGCCGCTCAGTTCATGCAGTTGACCGGGCGCATTGAGCGCCCAGACCGGCGTGCGCCACAGGCCCAGGCCACCGAGCAGGCTGCTGGCGGCGAGGCCTTTGACGAAGGTGCGTCGTGATGGGTTGGAAGGCATGCGCTGGAAATCCCCGTTTAACTCATGACGGGGAGGCTAACCAGCGCCAGCTTTCAGTTGGCTGAGGCGGGGATTACAGTTTTGACAGGTTTAACGCGGCAAACGTCCCGAGATCCATGCACATTCCACCCTCGGACTTCCAGTTGGCAGTGCTCGCTTTGGCTTTGTGTAACAGCGGTAGCCATTCGTGCAGCGCTCCCAGATTGTTTTTGTAGCCTGGGATATGACTGGCGCTCACATACTGCATGAACTCGGCTTGCCCGGTAGCCGAGTAGAAGACTGGCTCATTGGCGCCGTCCTCTTCTGCAAAGCAGAACTGCTCGCCATCGTGATAGAAGCTGATGAAGTGTGCATGCTGCGGGATATCGCTCCAGCTCTCCCAGCCAAATGCCGGTTGCCCTTGTTCCGTCGACTTCTGCGCCAGAGCCTTTTTGCCTTTGGTGGACATATCGTGAATGTCGACAGTGACAAACCAGCGTTCCGAGCCGAAAGCTTCAGGGTTTTTCAGGGCCGCCGCGATCAGCGAGTCTGGCTGTGTGTCTTGCGCCTGCCGGAATTTTTGCCGGGCTGTCCAGGCCGCTTCGATTTGTTTGAAGTAGGCACTGTCGACATCGATGGCATCCGACTCAGACCAGCGTTCAGCGAACCAGCGTTTTGCGTCCTGTATCGCTACGGTATCGTCCGTCAGGATGCCGAGTTCAATCCAGTGATTGGCTGCTTGACCTTCAATGCCCAAGCCATTGGCTGACGCGTTGGCGCTTCCCACGATCATTTCGTTTTCGCCAATGTAAGCCTTGGCATGGAGTCGAGGGAGGCTGCGAATGTTCGCTGGATGCAGTTGGAGCAGTTGCCTGACCACTGCGGGGTTGGTCGCCCCTGCAGACAAGTCGAGGAGAATGCGGACGTCTCCACGGCGTTGATCCAGACCCAGTTCCGTTATGGCGCGCTCGCCCCAAAAGGCGACGGCAATGTCCAATGAACCTTTGACTTCGCGCGCCCATTGAGCGAGTTGTTGCTGGTTTTGAATCAGTCGTGTCATCAGTACAACTCTAAGAGGTTAATAGAAGGTCTGCCGGGGCTGTCGATCCTAGAGGCCAAGCCCTTCCTGCACGACCTGCAGCAAGTTGTTTTCGGTCAGGGCGATGGCATCCAATTCCTGCCCGGTTTCGACGGTTTGCAACCACCAGTGGCTTTCGTGGTGTTCATCGACGGTTCGCAACAGATAAGTGTTTCTTTCCGGCAGGGTAATCTGCACCCGCCCGGCGCCATCTTCGGTAAACCGCGCAATGGGATCGAATGTCAGGCTTCGATCATTGGCCTCGATCACCAGTTGATCAATTGCGTAGTCATGCGCCTCACCATCCGGTGAAGTTTCGCAAACATGCGTAGGATTTCGCCGAATCTTCAGTCCTACTTCGGTGACGGGCTGCAACCACGCCTCAATGCGGTGGTACAAGTCATACACCTGAGCAGGCCAGCAATCGATTTCCAGTGCCGCATCCGCGTGGGTATGCCGGGTTTGTTTGAGTTTGGCGGCGAGTTCGTCTGCTTTACTCATTTTGGTTCCCTTGGTTTGGTGGCTGCCTGTTAATCGTAGACCTTTCAACGGCGTACGGCTTTGCCTTGCGTCATGCGCTTGCAACACAAGCGTGGCGAAATCAGCGCTGGCCAAGTCGGTCAGGATCGAAAACCATGGACGCAGGCGTCCCAAAGGAGTGGGTACATGAAAAAGCTGTTTACAATTTTGGCGGTGATTGCGCTGACGGCCGGTAGCATCGGTTTGAGTTCGGCGCGGCAATCGCAGTCAAGCAAGGCCCAGGCAGAATCGGTGGCGGGAGTGTTCGATTACTACCTGCTGGCGCTGTCCTGGTCGCCAACCTTCTGTTTGACGCACAAAGACGACTCACAGTGCACGGGCAAGGGCTATGGGTTCGTGCTGCACGGTTTGTGGCCGCAATACGCCAAGGGTGGCTGGCCGCAATCCTGCCCGCCGCTGACCACCTTGAATGCGGCGGAAACCAGCAAAGGCCTGACACTTTTCCCGACCAAAAAACTGCTCGACCACGAATGGTCCAAACACGGCACTTGCAGCGGCCTCGGCGCAATGGGTTATCTCGATGAATCGGACAAAGCCGTTGGCGCGGTGAAAATCCCGCAGGAACTGCAACCGTTCAGCTCCTCGTATTACTTCGAGGCGCAGGAAATCGCTGACCTGTTCCGTAAGGCCAACCCGGGGATTCCGGCGGATGGCATCGCGGTCATTTGCAGCGGCCCGGAACTGTCGGAAGTGCGCGTGTGCATGGGCAAGGATCTGCAGTTCGGTGCGTGTGGCAAGGGTGTGAAAACCCAGTGCCGCGCGGGGGATATTCGGGTGCCGCCGGCGCGCTAAGCTGAGCGGTTTCCACGTATCAAAAAGGCGCCCGATCGGGCGCCTTTTTTGGTCTGAAGGTTTGAAGCCCCCGGCGAAGTCCCGCATGCTTGCGCCCCCGAAAGGATGACCTCGTTACATTGCAAGGAGCTGTTCATGAGCGGAAAACCCGCCGCCCGCGTCACCGATCCAACCGCCTGCCCATTGCCGGGACATGGCACCCATCCCATTGTCAGTGGCTCCCCGAATGTGAATTTCGACGGCTGCGCGGATGACTGACAAATCCGCCTGCGGTAGCCCGATTACCGGTGCTGTTGCGTCGACGGTGTTCATCAACGGTTTGAACGCCGCGACACTGGACAGCACCGGTGGGCACGGCAACGTCGTCATCGGCGGTTCTGGCACGGTCATCATCGGTGACACGGTGACGTCGGCTCCCTTCAGTGGTTTGCTGCCGATGCCGGTGCATTTCACTGACAGGTTGAAACTGGTCAATGACGTGACCGGTGAGCCCATGCCTGATCATCCCTACGTGATTCAGCGCGCTGACGGACGTCTGGAACATGGGGTGTCTGACGCCAACGGATTTACTCACCAAGTCAGCTCGCACCTGCCTGAAACCATCAAGTTGTTTTTGGAGGAGTGAGGCATGGCTGCTGAAACGATAACGTGCGCGAAGGGCAACAATTACAAGCTTCACAAGGAACATGCGCTGACGGACAAGAAGGATGTCAGTGACAAGCCTGTGCCGGTGGAGAGTACCAAGGCGATTGTGGTTTTTATCGGAGGTGCGGGAGATAAGGAGAGTTATTATTTTTCTGGGCCTTATGAAAACATCCAGGATGCACGACGTGCATTTGATAGGCGCACTGAGACATTAAAGGGAGAAGGAAAATATAAATCGGAATGGTTGGGTTACAACGAAGTCAGAGGAAAGCAGGACATTCAACGGCACGTGCTAAGCCTTATTCCGTATAAAAGCTGTCCCGTCTATATCGTGGGCCATAGCCTCGGCGGCTGGAATGGTGCGCACCTGTCCAGAATAATGTCGGATTGGGGTTACAGGGTTCAGATGCTGATCACCCTGGATCCTGTGGGTGAAGGGGCTCTGGTTTGGCTGGGCTCAGACATTTATCGCGAACGTCCCGCGCCAGTTTCGGTTGATTGGATCAATATCAAGGCAACACCTTCCAAGAGAGACCCATCAGACGGAGTCGCGGACTTCGGGGAAAAATGGATTATCTCCTGCGGACCGTCACTTAACGTAAATGTCGACACGAATCATGCTAACGCTCTGGGATTGCTAAACGCCCCAATCGCTGATGGTAAGTCTGCAAGTGACTTGCTGTTTGACTCAATCATGAAGGAGTTTTCGTGATGTTCAGGTTTTTCCTTTGCGTGGTTCTCGCTGTCTGTTCGGGATGTGCAAAGGACCATTTACAGCCTCCGGCAAATTTGAGTTATGTGTCCGTAGATAGGTCGAGTCCCCTTTTATATGTCATCAAATATCAATCCGATGTGGATGTTTTGAACCTGTTTGGCCGAGGCGAAAGGCAAGGGATGGCTTCGGGGACATTGAGATGCGCGTTAGCGGATGACCACGATTTTTCGGTTGGCAAAGCTATTCAGTTTTCTGCAGTGGGGCTGGTAGATTCTGATGTGCGCGAAAACGGCAACTCCAAATTCTCCTTTTCGACCAGTACATTTATCACTGAAACCTCCAGCAACCGAAGTACGGAGAGGGATCTGTCAGCGGCAGAACTGAACCAACTCCTCTCCAACAAACAACAAATCCCCTGCAAAGTCGTCGTCACCGCCTACGGCTACAAACCCTACTACTCAAACACCATGAACATTCCCGTCGCGGACCTCCTACGGGAAATCAACAAACCCCAATGATAAAAACGGGGGGATTTCAGGCAAATCCCCCCGCATCCACCCCCAACTCCCCACGCAAAAACTCCACCAGACCGCGCTGCAACCCGCTCAACACACCGTCCCGACTAACCAACGCCAACTCCGTCGACGCCAGTTCCGGCAGATCCGTACACACCTGATGCTCAGGCAACACCGCCGACACCGGCAGCACTGACACCCCCAACCCTGAGGCCACTGCCGCTTGAATCCCGGTCAGGCTGTGGCTGCCGAACGCCACACGCCACGGTCGCTGGGCAACATCGAGCAAACGAATGGCGCGCTGCCGATACAGGCAGCCCTGCGGAAACAACGCCAACGGCAACACGCCAGTGGACGAATCAAACTCCGCACCTTTGACCCACACCAGCCGCTCCGGCCAGGTCGCCCACGCCGGGCCGCTGTCGGGTTCGCGTTTGATCAGGGCGATGTCGATGTCGCCGGCATCGAGGCGCTGGCGCAGATCGAGGCTCATGCCGCTGAGGGTTTCCAGCCGTGCTTGCGGATGGCTGCGGGTGAAGCCGGCAAGGATCAGCGCCATGCGCCGCGCGTCGAAATCTTCCGGCATGCCGATACGGAGGATTTCCAGGTCGAGGTCACTGGCCAGCGCTTCAGTGGCTTCTGCCGAAAGCGCCAGCAAATGCCGCGCATAGTGGATCAGCAGTTCGCCGTGTTCGGTGACGGCGACATTCAGCCCGGTACGGTCGCGCAGCAGCAAAGCGTGGCCGACCAGCTCTTCGAGTTTGCGCACCTGCTGGCTGACCGTCGATTGGGTGCGGTGCACGCGCTCGGCGGCGCGGGTGAAGCTGCCTTCGTCGACCACGCAGACAAAGGTTTTCAGCAGTTCCAGATCCAGCATGGCAGTGCTCTCGATAGTGGTTATTCAACTGACGATTGGCTATTTATTTAATTTCACACTATCACCGAGCGCTCTTAAGCTGAAGTCCTCACTACGGAGGATTCGACCAATGACACTCATCCACACACCGCGCCCGCAGTGGCTGACCTTCGATTGCTACGGCACTTTGATCCAATGGGACGAAGGCCTCAAAGCTGTAGTCGGCGAAATTCTCAGCGAGAAGGGCGAGCATCAGGTCGATGTCGCTCATCTGATTGAAGTCTATGACCGTCATGAACACCGCCTCGAACAAACCCCGCCGCACCGTTCGTTCCGTGAACTCAGCACCCTTGGCCTGCAAATGGCCCTGGAAGAATTGGGCCTGCCGAGCCTGCCCGAAGACAGCCAGCGTCTGGCCGCCGAGATCCCGAAAATGCCGCCGTTTGCCGAGGTGATCGAGACCCTGCGTGAATTGAAAACCATGGGTTTCAAACTGTGCATCGTCTCCAACACCGACGACGACATCATTGCCGGCAACGTCGCGCAACTCGGCGGCTACATCGACCGGGTGATCACCGCGCAACAGGCCGGTGCCTACAAACCGGCGCCACGGCTGTTCGACTACGCTCATGAACAGTTGGGCGTCAGTCGCGCAGAGGTGGTGCACATCTGCGCGAGCCCCATGCTCGACCACACGGCGGCGCGGGACATGGGTTTTCGTTGTGTATGGATCGATCGCGGCACCGGTCGCCAATTGCTGCCGGACTATCGTCCCGACGCCATCCTCAACTGCCTCGATCAAGTGTTGCCGCTGTTCAAATCCCTCGGTTGGTAACGGAGAAACGTCATGGCTCACACCCTGGCCGCCAGTGTGCAGGCTGCACGTTTGACAGCGCTGAACCTCGACACAGAAGCGATCATCACCGCACGCACCGAGCTGGCGGCATGCTTTCAATTGGCCGCGTTGCATGGCCTGGAGGAGGGCATCTGCAATCACTTTTCGGCGATGGTGCCGGGGCATGACGATCTGTTTCTGGTCAATCCCTATGGCTATGCCTTCGCCGAAGTCACCGCGCAGAATCTGCTGGTTTGCGACTTCGACGGCAATGTGGTTGAAGGCGAAGGCCATCCGGAAGCCACGGCGTTCTATATCCACGCGCGCCTGCACAAACAACTGCCGCGAGTGAAAGTCGCGTTCCACACCCACATGCCTCACGCCACGGCGTTGTGCCTGCTGCAAGGGCCGCCGCTTTTGTGGCTGGGGCAGACCGCGCTGAAGTTCTATGGGCGCACGGCGGTAGACGAGGATTACAACGGTCTGGCGCTGGACGCGTCAGAAGGCGACCGCATCGCCAGTGTCATGGGCGATGCTGACATTCTGTTCCTGAAAAACCACGGTGTGATCGTTGCCGCGCCGACCATCGCCGAAGCCTGGGACGACCTCTATTACCTGGAGCGCGCCGCGCAGGTGCAGCTGCTGGCGATGGCCACGCAACGGGAGCTGAAACCGGTGCCCCACGCCATTGCACAGCGGGCTTATGAGCAGATGCGTGAGGGCGATGCGCAAAGTGCGCGGGCGCATCTGCACAGTGCGATGCGGCGCCTGGCCCTTCATAACTGACTAACCCTAAAGAGGCATCGAAAATAAATCTGCGAACAGCGATCATCCAAATTCGCTGCGCGCCGATATACCTGGGCGGGAGCGGGGCGTTTGCCCCGTAGATTCCGGTGGGCTACGCTCACAAACATAAGGGTTTCCCTGCTGGCGCCCTTGTCGTACCTGCCCAGGACTTGCTTTTGCCTATCCCCATTCACGATCCACATCAGGCCCCCGGAGGCACCCTTAAACGCCTGCCGCTACGCAAAGCGGCTGTGCTGTTTATCGTTGCGGTGGGGTTGTGCCTGTCCGGTTTGCTGTACCTGCAACTGGAGCAGTCGCGACGCCAGGATCTGGCGGTGGCAAAAGTCGCGTCGAGCAACCTGACCCGGGCGATGGCCCAGCAGGCCGAGGACACCTTCCTGGCTGCCGATCTGGTGATGACCAGCCTGGTCGACTGGATTCAGGAGGACGGTTACGGCGCCGCGCAGAAGCCGCGTCTGCAGAGAACCTTCGCCCGGCGCGTGCAGCAACTCGATCAGCTGCACGGCATGTTCCTGTTCGATCGTGATGGGCAGTGGGTGATTACCTCGTTTACTGATCTGCCCCGTGGCAATGGCGTGGCGGACCGCGAGTATTTCAAATTCCACCAACAGAACGCTTCGACGCTGGCGCACATCGGCCCGGCGATTCGCAGCCGCGAGAACGGCGAGTGGATCATCCCGATTTCCAAACGCGTCAATGATCACGCCGGCAATTTTCAGGGTGTGTTGCTGGCCGGGATCAAGATGTCGTACTTCGACCGCTTCTTCGAAAGCTTCAGCCTCGATGACCAAGGCATCATGTTTCTTGGCTTGAGCGACGGCACTTTGCTTGCCCGCCGTCCGTTTGATGAGAGCCTGATCGGCACGTCGCTGGCGCAAGGACGGATTTATCGCACGTTGCTGCCCGAGGCGGCGGCCGGCACGGCGATGATCAATTCGGTGGTCGATGGTGTTGTGCGTTTGTACGGTTATCGACGCTTGTCGGCGTATCCGTTGGTGGTGTCGTCTGCGACCTCGCGCGACACGATTCTCAAGGGCTGGTACGAGCGTGCGTTCCAGTCGAGTGTGATTGTCGCGCTGGTGATTCTCGGCGTCGGCCTGTTTGGCTGGGTGTTCATTCACCAAGTGCGCGACGGCGAACGGATCGAAAAAAACCTGCGCAAGGCCCAGCGCGCACTGGAGCAGATTGCGACCCACGACAGCCTGACCGGATTGGCCAATCGACGTTTGTTCGAGCGTTCGCTGGAGATCGAATTTGCCCGGGGCGCGCGGCAGGTCAGTCCGGTCAGCCTGATCATGCTCGATATCGATTTCTTCAAACGCTACAACGACGCCTATGGCCACGTCGCCGGGGATCATTGTCTGACCCAGGTTGCTCAGGTGCTGCGGGCGTGCTGTCAGCGCAAATCCGATCTGGCAGTACGTTACGGTGGCGAGGAGTTTGCGGTGCTGTTGCCGGACACCGACATCAACGGCGCGCTGGCAATTGCCGGGCAGATTCGGCGCAGCGTGATCGACAAGCACATCACCCATAGCGGCTCGCCGACCGGTTATCTGACGGTGAGTCTGGGCTGCTATTCATTTATCCCGAGCGGCAATGACAGCCTGGAAGTGTTTATCCAACGCGCCGATGCGGCGCTGTATCAGGCGAAAAATGCCGGGCGCAATCGCGCAGCGGTGTTATCGCTGGATAGCGGCCTGGCCGAATTGATGCGCTCCGATCGCTGAACTACACGTTTTACCCTGTAGGAGTGAGCCTGCTCGCGATGCCGGTGTGTCAGCAAACAGTTGCATAACTGACAAATCGCCATCGCGAGCAGGCTCACTCCTACATTGGATAGCGTACTTATTTGGGATGGCTCTTGTTCGTTCAGCCGCCAGTGCCACCGCCCGCACCGCCAGTGCCGCCGCCGGCCGAACCTGTGCCGCCGCCAGCCCCCGAGCCCGAACCGCTCGCGCCACCATTGGTGCCAGTCCCGGATCCCATACCCGAAGAACCGCTACCACCGGAAGGCGCGCCCGGCGTGTTGTCTGGCGGCGTGGTGGTGCTGGTCGGTCCGCCGGATTTGGTGCCGGTAGCGTCAGCGCCGTCGTTGACGGCGAAGCTCGCGGTCGATGCCGTGGCCAGCAACCCGGCGAGTAATAACGAAGTGAGTTTGCGCGTGATCATGATCCGTCTCCATAAAGGGTCTGTACCTGATATTGGTCTGACGCGCAGAACCCTTGGTGCCGGGTGGCTGACGAGTGGTCAACAGCGAAACCGAGTGGCCTCCTGATCTTCGGCAATATTGGCTATTTGTCGAACCGGGTGTGAGGGCTAACGTAGCCACACATTCACTTGCTACCCGGAGCTACCATGCAACCTCGTGCCGATTTCTACACCGCTTCCCCAGACGCCTTGAAAGCGATGATGGCTTTGGAAACGGCGGTGTCCAAACTGCCGCTGGAAAAGACCCTGATCGAGTTGGTCAAGCTGCGCGCTTCGCAAATCAACGGCTGCGCGTTCTGCATCGATATGCATACCACCGATGCGATCAAGGGCGGCGAAACCCCGCGCCGTTTGTTCGCGGTCACCGCTTGGCGTGAAGCGCCGTTCTTCAGCGACCGCGAACGTGCCGCGCTGCTGTGGACCGAATCGCTGACCCAACTGAGCCTGACCCACGCACCGGACGAAGATTACGACGTGGTTGCAGCGCAATTCACGCCGAAAGAAATGGTCGACCTGACCGTGGCAATCAGCACCATCAACAGTTGGAATCGTCTGGCGGTGGGCTTCCGCAAAATCCCACAGGCTTAAGCTGCCCACAATCCTCTGTAGGAGCTGCCGAAGGCTGCGATCTTTCGACTTTGCTTTTAAAAGACAAGATCAAAAGATCGCAGCCTTCGGCAGCTCCTACAGGGGCCGGGGAAACTTCAGAAAGCTGGATCAATGCCCATCCGCACTCGGCGCCGCCGGTGGCTTCACCTTGCGCATCAAGGGCACCATCGCGGTGGCGATAACGAAGCACACCCCGATCATCAGAAAGGTGTCGCCGTAGGTTTGCGTCTGCGCCTCGCGGTAGGTCAGCAGCCACAACTGGCGCAGGCTGGCGGTGACACCGACGTCGCCACTCTGGCCCAGCGCTGCAAGGTTGCCGCCGACTTGCGACAGCCACTGATTCATCGCTTCATTGCTGCTGTTCAAGTGTTCGGCCAACCGCGTGAAGTGCAGGTTGGTGCGGTCATTGAGAATGGTCGCGCACGCCGCAATACCAATCGCCCCGCCCAGATTGCGCATCAGGTTGAACAGACCCGAAGCATGCTTCAACCGTGCGGGAGCCAACCCACCCAAAGTCAACGTCACCGCTGGCGGCACCGCCAGTTGCTGGGCGATCCCGCGCAACGCTTGCGGCAGCATCAATTGCCCCGCACCCCAGTCGTGGGTGATCGGGCTGAACTCCCACATCGACACCGCGAACAAACCCAGACCGATCATCATGATCCAGCGCAGGTCCATGCGATTGGCCAGAAAGGCATACAGCGGAATCGCCATGATCTGGAACACGCCAGTGGAGAAAACCGCTAGACCAATGTCCAGCGCGCTGTAGCCGCGTACCCGGCCGAGGAACAGCGGCGTCAGGTAAATCGTCGCGAACAGGCCGATGCCGGTGACAAACGAAAAGAAGCAGCCGAGGGCGAAATTGCGATCCTTCAAGGCGCGCAGATCAACGATCGGATTGGCCACGTGCAAGGTCCGGCCGATGAAGGCCAATCCCGCGAGGCCGCTGATCCACGCCGTGGTCAGAATGGTCTGGTCGCTGAACCAGTTCCAGCGCGGGCCTTCTTCGAGGGTGTATTCCAGGCAGCCGAGAAACAGCGCGAGGAACACCATACTCAGGTAGTCCGCGCCTTTGAGCAGGGACAATTCCGGCTGGTCGATTTTCACCAGCATCGGTACCGCTACAGCGACGAAAATCCCCGGCACCAGGTTGATGTAGAACAACCAGTGCCACGAAGAAATATCAGTGATCCAGCCACCGATTACCGGTCCCAAGGTCGGTGCCAATGACGCAACGGCGCCGATGGTTGCTGCAGCGATCACCCGCTGTTTGCCGGTGAAGAAAAAGAACGCCGTGGTGAACACCAGCGGAATCATCGAGCCGCCGAGAAAACCTTGCAGCGCCCGAAAGGCAATCATGCTCTGGATGTTCCAGGCGACGCCGCAGAGCAGGCTGGCGAGGGTGAAGCCGACCGCCGAAGCGCAGAACAACCAGCGCGTGGAGAACACGCGCGACAGCCAGCCCGACAGCGGAATCACGATGATCTCGGCGATCAGGTAACTGGTCTGCACCCACGCGGTTTCATCGGTACCGGCGGACAGCCCACCGCCGATATCGCGCAGCGACGCCGAGACGATCTGGATATCCAGCAGCGCAATGAACATGCCGATGCACATGGTCGCGAAGGCGAACACCTTGGTCGCGGTCGCCATGTCCGCCGCGTTGAATGGCTGCGCCGGGGCGGCGAGGGTGGTGCTCATGGCGCGACGGCCACGGCGCTGGTTTCCGGTTGCGCACGGGTGTCGACTTCTGCCGTTACCGAGAGGCCCGGACGCAAGTGACCGAGCACGCCGTCAGCCGGGTCGAGGAGGATCCGTACCGGCACCCGCTGGACGATTTTGGTGAAGTTGCCGGTGGCGTTTTCCGGCGGCAGCACGCTGAACTGCGAGCCGGTCGCGGGGGCGAGGCTGTCGAGGCGACCGTGGAATTCCTGGCCGGAGAGCACGTCGGCACGGATGCTTACGCGCTGCCCGGGTTTCATCCGCGCCAATTGGTCTTCCTTGAAGTTGGCATCGACCCACAAGCCGCTGGCCGGCACCACGGACAACTGCTGTGAGCCGGCCTGCGCATAGGCGCCAACCCGTGCGCGGCGATTGCCGATCACCCCATCGAACGGTGCGCGCAGTTCGGTGTAGCCGAGGTTCAGTTGCGCCAGATCACGTTCGGCCCGGGCTTGTTGAAGGGCGGCGCGGGCCTGTTGTTTCTGGGTGTCGATCACCGCCAGTTGGCGTTGCGCGGCGAGCAGTTCGGCCTGGGCGCGGGCACTGAGGGCTTGCGCTGTTTTGAAGGTCGCGTCGGCGCGTTGTGCGCTTTCCACCGACACCGCATTGGTCGTCACCAGGCGTTTGTAGCGCGCGTTGTCATCCCGCGAGCGTGCGGTTTCTGCGCCAGCGGCGTCGATGCCGGCGCGGGCCTGACCGATCACCGCTTGTTGCAGTTGTTCGGTGGCGTCGAGGTTGGCCAGCAGTGCTTCTTCGGCGGCAACGGCGCCTTCGGCCTTGGCGAGGTTGGCGCGATAGTCGCGGGCGTCGAGGCGGATCAGCACATCGCCGGCCTTCACGTGCTGATTGTCGCTGACCAGCACTTCGTCGATGTAACCGGCGACTTTCGGGCCGATCACCGTGACGTCGCCACCAATATAGGCATCGTCGGTTTCTTCAAGAAAACGCCCCGCGCCCCACCAGTGCATGGCGTAAATACCGGCGAAAATCAGCGCGAGCAATCCTGCGCCCGGAAGCAAAACGCGTTTAAGCAGGGGCGGCTTGGTCTTTACCACAACAGGTTCGAGGGTGGGCATGCTGGTCATGGCGGATTACCTGCGTAAGCGGATCGTTATTACGGCTATAATATGACGTAGGTAATATTTAGTGGCAAATTATTTCTGGTGCCAATCGTCAGTTGTTCACTTGAGCCAGTGGCCCGGTGTGCTGCCGGTCATGGTTTTGAAGAAGGCGATGAAAGCGCTGTCGCTGGCAAAACCCGATTCGAACGCGCAGTAACTCAGGCTGCGCCCGGTGGCGAGCAATTCCATCGCGCGCATCAAGCGCCACTGCTGGCGCCATTGCTGATAACTCATGCCGGTTTCGCGCTGGAAGATTCGCCCAATGGTGCGGCTGCTGGCGCCGACCTGCTGCTCCAGTACTTGCAACTCTGGAGGCAGACGTTCAGGCGTTTTCAACAGTGGTGCCAGGCGCTTGTCCTGAGGTAACGGCAGCAGCATCGGTTGCTGCGCCGCTTCAGCGATTTCGCTCAGACACAGGCCGAGCAGGTGGGAGAGTTTGCCCTGCTGCCAATCGCTGGCGAAATCCGCCAGCGCCATCGGTTCCAGCACCGCACGCAACAACGGGCTGACTTCAATCACGCAGACCTGCTGCGGCAATGCGCTGCACAGCTCGGGGATCAAGTAGATCGAGCGGTAGTCGACGCTCTGTTGCATCACCGCGCGATGGCTAACACCCGGTGGAATCCACGCCGCCCGCGACGGCGGCAGCAGGCACAGTTGCTGCGCCAGGGTAATTCGCGTGCAGCCTTGGCGCGTGTACAGCAGTTGCCCGCGTTGATGGCGGTGCAAGCCGGAGTCGTGATCGCTCAAAGTCGAGGCTATGCCAATCACCGGTGCCTGAAAGCGATCTGCGTCAAACGTTGCGTGGGCATCAAGCCAGGCCATGGGTTGTCCGATTTTAGCGATTAGTTGGCAGGGTTCGGATAATACGTCACTCACCGATTCTTAAACTCCTCGGCGGTTTATGCGAGGAGTGATGAAGAATGAACAACAGACATTTTTTGTGGCTGGCGATTGCGTTGCTGATGTTTCCGCAGATCGCGCAAACCCTGTACAGCCCGGCGCTCGGTGATATCGGGCGGGTGTTTAACGTTGGCCCGCAAGCCGCCGCGCAGACGTTGTCGGTGTATTTCCTCGCGTTTGCCGTCGGGGTGGTGGTGTGGGGGCGTTTATGTGATCGCATCGGTCGGCGCCCGGCGATGCTCGCAGGCCTGGCAATCTATGCGATTGCCACGCTTTTAGGCCTGCGGGTCGGCAGTTTCAACGGCTTGTTACTGGCGCAGATGTTGGCGGCCTTCGGTGCGGCGGTGGGTTCGGTGGTCACGCAGACCGTGTTGCGCGACCGCTTTAAAGGCGCCGAACTGGCGCAGGTGTTTTCCTTGGTGGGCATCGCGCTGGCGGCCAGCCCGGCGCTCGGCTTGTTCAGCGGCGCCAGTCTGGTTCAGGTTTTCGGTTATCGCGGTGTGCTTGGCGCGTTGCTGTTGCTGGCAACGCTGTTGTGGCTGTGGAGCTGGTACACCCTGGCGGAAACCCGGACAGCGCCAACCGGCCATGTCAGTTTGTTCGAAACCCTCGGGCGCATGTTGCATGACCCAGGAATCTGGCGCTCGGCGCTGTGGATCGCCTCGTTCAACGTGGCGTTGTTCAGTTATTACAGCCTCGCTCCGTTCATGTTTCAGCGGTTGGGCGTCAGTGCCAGCGCTTTCGGTTACAGCGGCGTGATCCTCGCGCTGGGCTCAGGTTTTGGCGCATGGCTGAACCGGCGCTTATTGACGGTCGGGTTCAAGGCATTGCAGTTGATTCGCCTCGCGGCTGGCATCGCCTTGCTTGGTGGTGTGGGCGTGTGGTCGCTGCAGGGCAGTGTCGCGTTCGTGCTGCCGATGCTGCTGGTGGTGTTGGCGTTTGGCCTGGCGATCCCGAACATTCTCGGTTCGGCCCTGGCCGATTACGCTGATCGATTGGGCACTGCCGGGGCGTTGTTGGGCTTGATGTATTACCTGCTGATCGGCGCGGGGCTGATGCTCGCCGGCTGGTTTCAGGCCCTCGGGGAAACCCTGATAACGTGCAGCGCCGTGGCCTTGCTGCTGACAATAAAGCCAGGCAAAGCAATTGTTTAAGAAATGTAAGCGCTGTAGGAAGCGTCTTGCTTTTGTGTGGGATGGCTCCGACTATCACGATCATTGATGACATGGCATTACGCCATTTGATGATCGCAAGGATGTTGCGTGCCGTTTCCGTTTCGCGCTGTTTTTCGCCGTGGTTCCCCGCTTTGCCCGCTGCTGTCGGCCTTTGTGTTGAGTGTCTGTGCCTCCTCGATTGAAGCTGCCGAACCTGTCGCGCCGGGCCAGGAAGTGCTGCGCCAGCAGCAACAGCAGCAGCGCGATCTGCAACAACTGCAACTTGAGCAAAGAAAGCGGCAACTGGAACGCGGCGCGTTCGGCCCGGCGCCGGTCACCCCGGCCATCCCGCCAACCGTCACCGCCGATGAACGTTGCTGGCCGTTGAGCGGTGCGCGCATCGGCGGCGTCACGCTGATCGACAGCGACAAACTCAACGCGCAGATCAAACCGCTGCTGGCGCCGTGCATGGGCGTCGGCCAGATCAATCATCTGCTGGCGACCATCACCGCGATCTACGTCGACAAGGGCTATATCGCCAGCCGCCCGTATTTGGTCAGTGCACCGGCAGCGGGGCAGTCGCTGGATATCCGCATTGACGAAGGTTACATCGAGTCCATCGAACTGGCCGATCAGAGCCAGCCGGTGTCGCTCGGGGGCGCGTTTCCAAACATGCTCGGCGAGCCGCTGAATCTGCGCGATCTGGAGCAGGGCCTCGATCAACTCAATCGCCTGCGCTCGATCGATCTCACCGCCGACATCGCCCCCGGCAGCCAGCCCGGCGCCTCGCGGATCATCCTGCGGTCGCGCACCGCCGCGCATTCGCGCTGGGCCTTGAACGCGGGGTTCGACAACCTCGGCAGCGCCAGCACTGGACGTGATCGCGACACCGTCAGCCTGAGCCTCGACAGCCCACTGCAACTCAACGACTTGTTAAGTCTCAGCGCCAGCGACACCCTCAATCAGGGTGACCGCTACAGCCGCAATGCCAGCCTGTATTACGCGATCCCCTACGGCTACTGGACCTACAGCGTGTTCGCGAGCCACGCCGAATATCGTGCGCCGTTCAAACTGCCGAGCGTGACCTTTCACAGCACTGGCATCACCGATCAGGTCAGCCTGCGCGCCGACCGTGTGTTGTGGCGCGACCAGAGTCGTCAGCTCAGCGCCAACCTGCAACTGGCGCACAAGGATGTCGACAGCTACTTGCAAGACGTTCGCCTCGGTATTCAAAGCCCGACTCTGACCGTCGCCGAAGCCGGGCTCAATCTGTTCTGGCTCGACCGCGCGGTGTGGAACCTTGACGTCAATTACGCCCAAGGCCTGCACTGGTTTGGCGCCGACGATGATTCACAACATCAGATCAACAACCTGCCCAGGGCGCAGTTTCGCAAGTACCGCGCCGGCCTCAGTCAGTGGCGCAATGGTCAGCTTGGCGCGCAGGCCTGGCAGTGGCAGAGCCAGTTCAACGTGCAATACAGCCCGGACCCGTTGCCAGCCATCGAACAATTGCTCGGCACCGACGACTCGGCGGTGCGCGGCTATCGGGTCAGCAGTGCCTCCGGCGCCAGCGGCGCGATCTGGCGCAACACCTTGCGCCTGCCACTGCGCAGTGAATGGTCGCTGCAGATCACCCCGCGTGTGGGCCTCGACCACGGCTGGATCAAGGCCGATCACGGCGCGCAGGGCCAACGCCTGAGTGGTGCCAGTGTCGGCCTGAATCTGGGCTGGAAGAACCTGCAAGTGGACGTCGATTACCAGCGCGCCCTCAACACCCCGAACGGTCTGCAGCACGAGCCTGAAACCTGGCTGATGCGGGTGGGCCTGCAAATCTGAACAACGCAGTGAATAAACAGCCGTCGGATCTGAGCGCGTCAGCCACGGCCAAGACTAAACGCGCGACGTGATGCCGTACTCACATGGAGACGTTTTTATGCCAGCACACACCTTTGCTTTTCATCTTTCGCCTCGGGGCAAATTGCGCTGGGCGATTGCCAGCCTGTTCTTCGCCGTGCACCTGCCGAGCGCGCTCGCCGGCGGTGTCGTGGTCGCACCGGGACCCGGCGGCACCGCGCAATTGCAGACCCAGGGCGGTGTGCCCATCGTCAACATCGTCGCGCCCAACGGTTCGGGCCTGTCGCACAACCAGTTCCTCGACTACAACGTCGACCGCCAAGGCCTGGTGCTGAACAACGCCTTGCAGGCCGGGCAATCGCAACTGGCCGGGCAACTGGCGGCTAACCCGCAATTGCAAGGGCAGGCGGCGAGCGTGATCCTCAACGAAGTGATCAGCCGCAATCCTTCCGCCATCAATGGCGCGCAGGAAATCTTCGGCCGGCCCGCCGATTATGTGCTGGCCAACCCTAACGGCATCTCGGTCAATGGCGGTAGTTTCATCAATACGCCGAATGCCAATCTGGTGGTCGGTCGCCCGGAATTGAATGACGGCAAACTGCAAAGTCTGAACAGCCGCGATGCCAGCGGTCAGTTGCAGATTCAGGGCGGTGGCCTGCGCAACGGCGAGGGCTCGATCAACCTGATCGCGCCGCGTATCGACAGCCAGGGCGCGATCACTGCACGCGATCAGTTGAACCTCACGGTCGGGCGCAATCAGGTCGACTACGCCAGCGGCCAGGTGAAAACTGTTGATCCGGCGGGCAACACCGGCGATCAACGCATCGACGCCAGCCTGTTCGGCGCGATGCAGGCCGGTCGCATCAATATTGTCAGCACCGCCGAAGGCGCGGGCGTGCGGGTGGGCGCGGTACAAGTCGCCGGGCGTGACGGCGTGCAGATTCGTTCGGCCGGTGACTTGAGTGTCAGCGGTGAAGCCGTGGCCAACAGCCTCGACGTGACCCGCGCCGGTATTCGCAGCAGTCAGGGCGACGTCGCTTTGCACAGCGGCAAGGACCTGACGTTGGCTGCCACCGATGTTGGCGGCCGCGACGTCAAGCTCGATGCCAAACGCAACCTGACCCTGTCGACGGTCGAAAGCCGCAAGCTTCAGGAAAAGCGCGAAAATTGGAACAACAGCACCATCGGCATTACCTGGGAAACTTACGATCGCACCCAGACCGACAGCGAATCGCGTCAGCACGGCAGCCAGATTATTGCCAGCCGCGACGCCAAGTTGTCGTCCGGCAAAGACACCGAACTGAAAGCCGCGAAAGTCGAAGCCGCGAATAATCTGAGCGTGCAAAGCGCTGGTGATCTGCGCCTGACCGCCGCCACTGAGAGCCACACGCAGAGCGATCAAGGCAACCACCGCAAACACCTGTGGAAAGCCGACTGGAACAGCAGCAGCGAAGAACAGCGCAGCGTCACCAGCCAGTTGAAGGCTGGCAATATCGCCCTGCAAACCGCCGCGCTGTTGCGCTCCGAAGGCGCCGAATTGAGCAGCGCCGGCGACGTGCAACTGGCCGGTAAACAGGTGGAAATCAGCACCGCCACACGGACCAATCGCAGCAGCGACAATCGTTACTCCGGTGACCTGGTCGGCGGTGGTTTCTTCGGCAAGACCGGCGATGCCGACAAGGGCAAGACCCAGCATCAGGGCAGCAAGATCAACGCCAGCGGCAAACTGATCGTCAAGGCTGACGATGTGCGCATCAGCGGCAGCCAGGTGCGTGGCGGCACCGACGCCAGCGTGATCAGCGACAAGGGTTCGCTGATCATCGACGGCGTGCAGGACACCTCGCACAGCAACAACCACGACAAGGACAGCAAGTTCTTCGGCATCAGCAAGGACGAGTCGCGGCAGAACAGCCAAGACAGCAGCACCGTGCGCAGCGAACTGGTGTCCGACAGCAACCTCAAGCTCAAGAGCGCCAAGGACATCGAAGTCGCGGGCTCGACGGTCAAGGCTGACGGTGCGCTGACCGCCGACGCGGCGGGTGACGTCAATGTGCATGCTGCGCAGAACACTCACGACAGCAGCGACACCACGCAAACCCGTGGCTTCGATGCGTACGCCAAAGAGCAAACGCCAGAGCAGTATCGCGCCGGGATTCATTACGAGGACAAACAGCAAACGGTTACTCGCAACGACGTCACCCAGCAGGGCTCCAGCCTCAGCGGTGGCAGTGTGCAGGTGAAGGCGGGCGGTGACGTTACGCTCAAAGGCGCAGAGGTGAAATCCACCGCTGGCGACACGACGTTGAGCGGCCAAAACGTGTCGTTGCTGGCCGAAGCTGACAGTCATAAAACCTCCACCGACACCTCCAGCACCGGCGGTGGTTTCTACTACACCGGCGGTCTCGACCGTGCTGGCAGCGGCGTCGATTTCGCCCACAGCACGGCGCAGGATTCCACCAGCAAAACCACCGCGCGATCCACCAGTGTGCAGAGCAGCGGCGGCCTGACGATCAATGCCGACAAACTCGCTACCGAAGGTGCACAACTCAAGGCCGGCAACGGTCTGAACGTCGCCGCCAACGAGATCGACAACCGTGCGGCCAGCAACACTGACAGCAGCACGCATAGCGAGAGCAACTGGTCGGCGGACATCGGCGCCAACGTCGAATACAAAGACATTGCTCGGCCGATCGCCGGCGCGGTCAAGGATGTGCTCAACGGCAAGGTGCCGGACAAGGACACACTGGCCAATCTCGGTCAGCCGAATGTCGGTATCGACGTTGCAGTAGGTCATGGCAGCGCCAGCAAAACCGAGCAGAGCAGCAACGCTGTGGTCAGCCGTTTTGACGGCGGCACTGTCGATGTGAAAAACACTGGCAGGCTGCATGACCAGGGCACGCAATACAACGCCAGCGCCGGCCAAGTGAACATCAGCGCTGACAAACTGCTTGCCGACGCTGCGAGCAACACGCACAACAGCAGCGCTAACGCGGTGGATGCCAAGGTCGACGTGCGCGTCTACACCAAGACCGGTGAAGACGTGAACGTCGCTGGCAGCGGCGCGGGTGGCAGCAGTGCGTCGAGCAAGGACAGTTCCACCGCCGTCGTCGGCGCTTATGCCGGCAGCCAGGGTGTGAACATCAAGATCGGCGGTGATGCGCAGTTCGAAGGCAGCCGTTTCGACGGCGGGCAGGGCGGTGTGAGCATCAAGACTGGTGGTGACTTGGCGCTGAATCAGGCCAACGACCGCCAGAGCAACAATGACAGCAGCTTGCGCGGCACTGGCTCGCTGACGGTCGGCACCTTGCCGGGCACCGATGGCACCAACGTCGACCTCGGCGCCGGTTTCCAGCTCGATCACACCGGCAAGCAAAGCACTGATACCCAGGCTCACGTTGCGAGCATCAGCGGCAACGGCCCGGTGCAGTTGAGCAGCGGCGGCAATCAGCTGCAGCAAGGCACGAAAATCGACAGTGCTGGCGCCATCGATCTGCACGCCGACGGCAAACTTGATCTGCAAGCAGCCACCGACACCCACACCGCCAGCGGCAGTAATCTCGGCGGTGGTTTGAAGGGCGGCGGCAGCAAAACCAGCAGCGAGAAGAGTCGTGATCAGGGCGGCAATCTGAGCGGCAATTTCAATATCGGTCGGGTCCACGAGCAGTCGCAGACCCTCACCGGTGGCCAACTCAACAGCCAGAACGGCATCGTCTTGAGCGGTGATTCGATTCACCTGCAAGGCACGCAAGTCAGCGCACCGACCGTCAGCATCGACGCGCAGAAGGGCGGCTATGTGCAGGAATCGGCGCAGTCCACCGACCACCGCAATAACTGGAATGTCGCGCTCAACGCCGGCGGCAACCTGAGCAGCAAAACCCCGACCGCCGCAGATGAGAAGGCCAGCAGCGATCACGGTTTCAATGCTGGGGCGAAAGTCGGTGTGGATTACTTGCAAGGCAGCACCCAGCAGAACAGCCAGATCAAGGCTGACAGCGTGGTGTTGAACAGCGCCGCTGATGCACAGATGGCGGGTGCGCGGATCGACGCGAAAACTGTCAGCGGCAAGGTCGCGGGTGATTTGACCGTCGAGAGCCGTCAAGACTCGAGCAACCACGCCAAGGTCGATGTCGATCTGGGCCTGACCGCGAAGAAAAACCCACCGAGTGACAAGGAGAAACTTGCCGGCACCGATTACAAACCGACGCTGAAAGCGCAGGGTGAGTATGCGCATAAGGACGGCGTGGCGCAGGCCTCCGGGATCAGTGCCAACCAAAGCGTGAGTCTCGCGGTCGGTGGCGCCACGCAACTGACCGGCGCGCGGATTTCGGCGATGCAAGGGAAGGTCGATCTGGGGGGGGCGAAGGTCAGCAGTGCTGATCTGAACAACCGTGACTACGGCGTGAAAGCGGGCCTCGATCTGCCACATAAAGCCGAGGAAAACGCACCGAAGGTTTCCCTGGAAAACGGCAACCTGAAAGTCGGCCCGGTTACCCTTAGCGGGCATCTGGACACCCAGACCCTGCAAGCCGGGATCGACGAAAAAGGCTGACTCACTGGCCAGTGATGGATGCACTTGAACCCGCATCCACCACCAAACCCTGTGGGAGCGAGCCTGCTCGCGAAAGCGTCCATCCAGTCAATGCAATGAGTGACTTATGTACCGCCTTCGCGAGCAGACTCGCTCCCACTTTGGTTTTGCGCCGGGCGTTAAAACTCGACTATCTTGCGCCTCTTAAATGCCATGGAGGCAAACAATGAAAATAGCATCCGCCGTTTTACTCGGGACTTTGCTGATCACTCAAACATCCGTGTCCTTCGCGGATAACAGCAACGGCAAAAATCTCTATTCGCAGCGCTGCGCTGTGTGCCACGGCGCCGATATAAAAGGCACCGGGCCATTGGCGCATAAAAGCAATCCGCCCACACCTGACCTGACAACCTCCGCGTTCAAAAAACGCCTGAATGAATACCCGGGCGTGATTGTGTCGTCGATCATCCTTCGCCCGAACGGCAACCTGATACCGAAAACGTTGCAGGAGAACGGCGTAAAGATACCGCCGCATGCCTGGAGCGTTAAGGATCTGCGCGATCTGCATGAGTACATGAGTGGGGTGATTTCGATAAAACGCTGAGCTGCACAGGTGACCCGGACGGTCGGTCGAGGAATCCATTGCTTCGCCTTAATAGGAAGCATTACTATTCATGCTCCTTTCCTCAGCACGCCGCCAAAACCCCCATGCGTCCCCGCAGACCCGGCTTTTTCGAGCACTACGAAGAGTTGATCGGCACCTGGACTCGTCGCCTGCGCAATCGCGCGCAGGCCGAGGATCTGGCGCACGACACCTTTGTGCGGGTGCTTGAGTCCGATTCGGCGGCGGTGCAGCAGCCACGGGCGTATTTGCACCAGACCGCGCGCAATATTGCGGTCGACGGTTATCGGCGTGAGGATCGGCGCGGCGCTATGGAGTCGCAGGACATCGATCACAGTGAGTCGTCAATCGGCGACCCTGAGCATTACATGCATGCGATCCAGCTGGCCGATTCCATCGAACGGGCGCTCAGCGAGTTGCCGGTCAATTGCCGGAAGATTTTTGTCTGGCAGAAGATCGAAGGCCTGACCCAGGCCGAAATCGCCGAACGCCTGGGGCTGTCCAAGAACATGGTGGAAAAGTATATGATCCGCACCCTGCGCCATCTGCGTGATCGACTGGACGGGTTGCAGTCATGAGCCGCTGCCCCCTTTCATCTTCAGCCCAACAGGACATTCCATGATGGAGACGCGTGCTTGCGCGTGCGGGCAAACAACGGTGCGCGATGATGCGGCTCGCTGGTTTGTGCGTTTACAGGAGCCGGCCGTCAGTGCTGACGAGCAGCAGCGCTTTGATGCCTGGCTGAATCAACATTCGCAGCACCGTGACGAATTTCAGTTGCTGCAAGGCTTGTGGTCGGCAGCCGATCTGCTCCCGTCGCCACGGCTAAAAGCCCTTGCTGAAACCCCGCCGAACCGTCGTCAACGCCGTCCGTTGTTGCGTTATGCGGTGGCCGCCAGTGTGCTGGCTGTTGCGCTCGGGCTGGGACTGTTCAGTGGTTTGAATCATCCGGGCGGCTACAGCGCCGAGTTCGCCACGGCGTTGGGCGAGCGCAAACATGTGGCACTGCCGGACGGTTCGGTGATCGATTTGAACAGCCGCAGCCGCTTGCAGGTGCGCTTTGAACAGGATCGGCGGCTGATCGAGTTAAGTGAAGGTGAGGCGATGTTCAGCGTCGCGCACGACACTTCGCGACCGTTCGTGGTCGAGGCCGGCAGCGGCAAGGTCACGGTCACCGGCACGCGTTTTGATGTGCGCCGCGACGTCACGCAAACCCGCGTGGCGGTTGAGCAGGGCACAGTGAAAGTGCAGGGGCGTGATGCGCCGGACAATCAATTCATCAACCTGACCGCCGGCCTCGGCACCTCTGTCGATGCACACGGTAAAGTCGCCGCCGCCTACTCGGTCAATCCAGCAGAACTGACGGCATGGCGCAGCGGCAAACTGGTGTTCAACAACGCCAGCCTCAGCGAAGTCGCGGCCGAAGTGTCGCGCTATCGTGAGAAGCCGTTGACCGTGACCAACCCGGCCGTGGCCAGTCTGCGCCTGACCAGCGTGTTCAAATCCGACAACACCGATGCCTTGCTCAAAGCCTTGCCGAGCATCCTGCCGGTGGCCGTTCGCACCCTTGCCGATGGCAGTCAGGAAATAATCTCAAAATAAAATTCAGGTTTTTTTCGAGTTCAGCGTCTTCCTGTACAACTGCAACTGGTTTGCATTAACAGCCGCACACTCTTGCGATTCACAGGACTACGTACGACGTGAAGAACACCCCTGCCAACAACAAAAAATCCCCTTGGCTGCCGCTGGCTCTTGCGCTGGCGGTCAACGCTGGCATGCCGCTGGCGTTCGCCGGTGAAGCCATTCATATCCGTGCGCAGCCACTGGGCCAGGCCCTGAGCGAACTGGGCCAGCAGACATCGCTGCAAGTGTTTTTCAGCCCGGATCTGGTCGCCGGCAAACAGGCCCCGGCGGTCGATGGTGATATCTCCCCGGAGCAGGCGCTGCGCCAATTGCTGCAGGGCAGTGGTCTGGATTATCAGATCAACGAAGGTTCGGTGACGCTGTCGCCTGCCGCAACCTCCGCCGCCAGCAACGGCCCGTTGGAACTGGGCGTGACCGACATCAAAGTGGTCGGTGACTGGCTAGGCGATGCCAACGCCGCCGTGGTGCAGAACCACCCCGGCGCGCGCACGGTGATCCGCCGCGAAGCGATGGTTGAACAGGGCGCAATGAACGTCAGTGACGTGCTCAAGCGTGTGCCGGGCGTGCAGGTGCAGGACTCCAACGGCACCGGCGGCAGTGACATTTCCCTCAATGTCGGCGTGCGCGGTCTGACTTCGCGTCTGTCGCCGCGCTCCACCGTGCTGATCGATGGCGTGCCGGCGGCGTTTGCCCCATACGGCCAGCCGCAACTGTCTATGGCGCCGATTTCCTCGGGCAATCTTGACAGCATCGACGTGGTACGCGGCGCCGGCTCGGTGCGTTATGGGCCGCAAAACGTCGGCGGGGTGATCAACTTCGTCACCCGGGCGATCCCGGAAAAAGCCACCGGTGAAATCGGCACCACCCTGGAAACCACCCAGTACGGTGGCTGGAAACACATCGACACCGCGTTCCTCGGCGGCACCGCCGACAATGGCATGGGCGTGGCGTTGCTGTATTCCGGCGTCAACGGTAACGGTTACCGCGAGCGCAACAACGGCAACGACATCGACGACGTGTTGCTCAAGACGCACTGGGCGCCGACCGATCAGGACGATTTCAGCCTCAACTTCCACTACTACGACGCCACGGCCGACATGCCCGGCGGTCTGACGCAGAAGCAGTACGACGCCAAACCGTACGACTCGGTGCGTGATTACGACCAGTTCACCGGTCGGCGCAAAGACGTGTCGTTCAAGTGGATCCGCCAGATCGACGAACGCACCCAAGCGGAAATCCTCACCTATTACACCGACAGTTTCCGTGGCAGCACCATCGCCGCCCGCGACCAGAAAACCCTCAGCTCCTATCCGCGCTCCTACTACACCCTGGGTATCGAGCCACGGGTGTCGCGGGTCTTCGATGTCGGCCCGACCACGCAGGAAGTCAGCGTCGGTTATCGCTACCTGAAAGAGGCGATGCACGAATCGTCGAGCCGTGTGGCGCTGGTCAACAACCAGCCGGTGCTCACGCCGACCTCCGACGGCCATGTGTTCCAGGACCGCACGGGCGGCACCGAGGCCAATTCGGTCTACCTCGACAACAAGATCGACGTCGGCAACTGGACCATCACCCCGGGCATTCGCTTCGAACACATCAGCACCGACTGGCATGACCGCGCCGTGCTCGACACGGCCGGTAAACCGGTGCAGGCGAAAAACCGCAGCATCGAGAGCAACGAACCGTTGCCGGCGCTGAGCGTGATGTATCACCTGTCGGACGCCTGGAAACTGTTCGCCAACTACGAAACTTCGTTCGGCAGCTTGCAGTATTTCCAGCTCGGCCAGGGTGGTTCGGGGGATCAGACCGCCAACGGTCTGGAGCCGGAAAAGGCCAAGACCTACGAGATCGGCACGCGCTACAACGACGATGTGTGGGGCGGGGAAGTGACGCTGTTCTACATCGACTTCGATGACGAGCTGCAATACATCAGCAACGATGTCGGCTGGACGAATCTCGGCGCGACCAAGCACCAGGGCCTTGAAGCGTCGGTGCATTACGACATGGCGGCGCTCGATCCACGTCTAGACGGTTTGACCGCCAACGCTGGTTTCACCTACACCCGTGCGACCTACGAAGGTGAGATTCCGGGCTTCAAGGGCCGTGATCTGCCGTTCTATTCGCGGCAGGTGGCGACCGTCGGGTTGCGTTACGACATCAACCGCTGGACCTACAACATCGACGGTTTCGCTCAGTCGAAACAGCGCTCGCCGGGTACCGGTGTCAACGCCGACGGCAGTTTCAACGGCAACTACATCACCGATGGCACGGCAGATGGGCAATATGGCGACATCCCGGGTTACGTGACCTGGAACGTGCGTGGGGGTTATGACTTCGGGCCGCAGGTGTCGAATTTGAAACTGGGCGCCGGGGTGAAGAACATCTTCGACAAGCAGTACTTCACTCGCTCCAGCGACAACAACTCGGGGATGTATGTCGGCGCGCCGCGCACGTTCTTTGTGCAGGCCAGTGTCGGCTTCTAAAGCATAAGATCAAAAGATCGCAGCCTGCGGCAGCTCCTACATTGGAATGCGTTCCTGTAGGAGCTGCCGCAGGCTGCGATCTTTTGCTTCAGACTTTCAGGACTTTGCCGCCGATGGCCACTGCCACCAACAGCACCGCCATCAAGCCAAAGGCAAAGCTCAAACTGCTGGCATGCGCTACAAAGCCGATCACCGCCGGCCCGGCCAGAATCCCTGCATAACCCAGCGTGGTAATGGCCGGCACCGCGATGCTTTCCGGCATCACCGTCTGCTTGCCCACTGCCGTGTACAGCACTGGCACGATGTTCGAGCAACCAGCGCCGACCAACGCGTAACCGACCAGCGCCGCTTCCCAGCTCGGGGCGAAGGTCGCCAGAAACAAGCCTGCCGCTGCCAATAGACCGCCAAACAAAATGATCCGCGTTGCACCGACAATCCGCACAATCCGGTCACCCAGCAAACGTCCGGCGGTCATGGTCAGGGCAAACGCCGCATAACCCAGCCCTGCGTACGCCGTGTCGATCCCGCGTTCCTGCGCCAGAAACACCGCACTCCAGTCCAGCGCCGCGCCTTCAGTCAGGAACACGATGAAGCACATCCCGCCGATAAAAAGCACGATGCCATGAGGGATGGCGAATGCCGGTCCGGAACTTTCACTGCCGTAGGGCAGCATGTGCGGCACGCATTTGAACAATGCCGCGATCAGCACGACAACCACCACCAGCATAGCGGCCAGTGGCGTCAAACCCAGGCCGAGCAAGGCACTGACACCCGCCGCGCCGACAATCCCGCCGAGACTGAACAAGCCGTGGAAACCCGACATCATGTTCTTGCCGCTGGCGCGCTCGACGATCACCGCTTGCAGGTTCACCGTCGAATCCACCGTGCCCAGGCCGGCGCCGAACATGAACAGCGTGGCGATCAACGCCGGTATCGACGACACCGTAGCCAGCAACGGCAGCGCCGCGCAGATCAACAAGGTGCCGCCGGTGGCGACGCGCCGACAGCCGAAGCGCGTGGCCAGAATCCCCGCCAGCGGCATCGCCAGAATCGAACCGACGCCGAGGCACAACAGCAACAACCCCAACGTGCCTTCGTCGAGCCCGGCGCGTGCCTTGGCGTACGGCACCAAGGGCGCCCACGCGGCGATGCCGAGTCCGGCGATGAAAAAGGCGATGCGCGTGGACATCTGTTGCAGGCGTCCGGGGACGAAAGTGTCTTGGGGGTTGAGGCTGGTCATATCGATCCTTGGCAAAAAACATCGCGTCCCCGAAGGACATTGATTCAGCGACGAGGTTCGATCGCCGGCCATTCGGGGAAGTACAGACAACATCCTACCCTGTGGGAACAGAGACTCACCAATAAGCGGTCATGCACATCCCCCTGTGGGAGCGAGCCTGCTCGCGAAGGCGCAGTGTCAGCTGAAAAATATATCGACTGACACACTGCATTCGCGAGCAGGCTCGCTCCCACAAGGGATTGCGTTTTACAGTGGCCTTCTTCGGCGACAGGGGCAAACACTGATGACGCAATTCTACGATGCACGCGGCAATATCTATGGCGTGATCTCGCCCACCGAATTACGCGAGGCGGGCATCGATTTGCCATCCGGCGCCACCGAATGCGCCTCGTCGCGTCAGTCCTGGAGCGAAGCAGCGATCAAACTCTGCTGTGACTGGCCCGAAGGCCAGCGCCCGGCGAACAGCAAATCCCACCGCAGCGACGGCCTGCTGATCGGACCGTTCCAGACGTCGCCACCGTTCGATGTATTGATCGTCAACACCGACGGCACCCTCGCCGAGCGCAGTGGCAACGGCCTGACGATTTTCTCGCAGGCGCTGACCGAGCAAGGCTTGATGCCGGAGGAGGGTACGTTGGTGCGCGTGCATCACGACAAGGGTGACGCCGTGGAGACCTCGGTGAAACCGGCCGAAGTCGAAGGCGTTGAAGGTTTCTGGCTTGATCTCGGCCAACCGCGATTCGGGCCGGATGCCGTGGGCGCGCAGGTGGTTGAGAGCCTTCAGTTCAACGGTCGGGACGTGAGCCACGTCGCGCCCTTGGCACAACTTGATTGCGAGTGGGCGCACAGCCAGTTCGTGCGCATCGGCAACCCGCATTGCGTAACCCTGCTCGCCGACGAAGCGGCGTTGCCGAGCAACGAGCCGATGCGTGAATCCCCCCTGAGCGAAGGGTTGACTGCAATCGCCTACGCCATGCCCACCGGTGGCGGTGATCCGTGCCCGGCGGGCGTCAATCTGCAATGGGCGGTGCTGGAGTCGCCGCAGCGAATCCTCGCCCGGGTGTTCGAGCGTGGCGAAGGGCCGACGGCTTCATCCGGGACCAGCGCCAGTGCGGTGGCTTGCGCGGCGTGGCGAGTGGGTTGGGTCGCGGCGGGAGAAGTGCAAGTGGTCATGCCCGGTGGCACGGCGCCGATTTTGCTGGAAGAGGCGGACGGAGAATTAGTGCGGGTCAGATTGTTTGGTACGGCGCGGTTGATGGGCTGAATTCAAAACCGCCATCGCTGGCAAGCCAGACTCCCACAGGGTTTTGTGGTGAACACAAATAGTATGTTCAAACACATAACCCTGTAGGAGTGAGCCTGCTCGCGATAGCGGAAATACATTCAACATAATATCGCCTGATACACCGCTATCGCGAGCAGGCTCACTCCTACAGTGGATAGTGGCTGTACTCAGTTTTGTGTTCAGCATCAAACCCTGTGGGAGTCTGGCTTGCCAGCGATGGGGCCATCGGCCTCAACACAAGTCTCAGCTCAGCGCGGTACTGAATTCCACCACCGGCATCTGCCGCTTCATCAACACCTTGCCGCCACGAATCGAATACAACGGCAGCCCCTGACTACGAATTACCTCGTAATCGCTGTCCGCCGACAGAATCAGCAGATTCGCCGGACGCCCCTGTTCCAGGCCGTAACGCTCACCCAGGTGCATCGCTTTGGCACTGTTGTCGGTGACCAGATCCAGCGCACTTTGCAGGTTGCGGTAACCGAGCATGTGGCAAATATGCAGCCCCGCCTCAAGCACTCGCAGAATGTTGCCGTTGCCCAGCGGATACCACGGGTCGACGATGGAATCCTGACCGAAACACACGTTCATGCCGGCTTCGAGCAGCTCATTCACGCGGGTCACGCCACGGCGTTTGGGAAAGTTGTCGAAGCGCCCTTGCAGGTGAATGCTCTCGGTCGGGCAGGAGACAAAACTGATCCCGGAGTGGCCGAGTAAACGGAACAGTTTGGCGCAGTAGGCGTTGTCGTAGGAACCCATCGCCGTGGTGTGGCTAGCGGTGACCAGCGCGCCCATGTCGCGGCTGCGCGCTTCTTCGGCGAGCACTTCGAGGAAGCGCGAATGCGGGTCGTCGGTCTCGTCGCAATGCACGTCGACCAGGCAACCGGTGCGCTCGGCCAGGTCCATCAGGAACTTCACCGAACTCACGCCCTGATCGCGGGTGTATTCGAAATGCGGAATCCCGCCGACCACGTCGGCGCCCATGCGAATCGCCTCTTCCATCAGCTCGCGGCCATTGCGGAACGACTCGATGCCTTCCTGCGGGAACGCGACGATTTGCAGGTCGATAAGGTGACGGCTCTCCTCGCGCACTTCGAGCATGGCTTTGAGCGCGGTGAGTTGCGGGTCGGTGACGTCGACGTGGGTGCGCACGTGCTGGATGCCGTGGGCGGCCAGGGCCTGAATGGTTTTCTTCGCGCGGGTCTTGGTGTCTTCTTCGGTGATGGTGACCTTGCGCTCGCCCCAGCACTCGATGCCTTCGAACAATGTGCCGCTCATGTTCCAGCGCGGCTCGCCAGCGGTCAGCGTGGCGTCGAGGTGAATGTGCGGTTCGACGAAGGGCGGCACCACCAGATTGCCGCCGGCATCGAGGTCATCCGGGCCAAGGGTCGGCGCTTCGGTCTGCCGGGCGATGCTGCGGATCAGACCGTCTTCAAGGTGCAATTCGTGCAAACCTTCCTGGTTGCGCAAACGGGCGTTGATGATGTGCATCAGGCGAGTCCTTTTTATAAGTCTTGTAGTGGCGCGGTCGCGCTGCGAGCGCCGAGTACGCCGGTGACGATGACATACGTTAGCGCGGCAGCAGCGATCCCTACCAGCGGCGCGACCCACGGCGAGCTGAACGCGGCGACGGTGCCGACCGCATAGGCCCCGAGTCCCGGCCAGTTGAACGCCGGTAACCGTGCGTCGGCCAGGCGCGGATAACGCCCGCGCCAACGGAAGAAGAAGTCCGCCATGATCACCCCGCCAATCGGCGGAATCACCGTGCCGAGCAGAATCAGGTAAGGCACCAGCATGTCGTACATGCCCAGCAGTGCGAGCAGAGTGCCGATCACCGCACCGGCGAGGGTCACGGTTTTACGTCGGCCGGTGCGCAGCAGATTGCAACCAGCGACGGCGAAGTTGTAGATGGTATTGTCCTGGGTGCTCCAGATGTTCAGCAACAACATGGCCATCGCGGCCATGGCGAAACCTTGTAACAGCAGCACTTCAACCACGTCGGGTTGTTGGTAGACGATGGCGCCATACGCACCGATCAGCACCATCAGGCCATTGCCGATGAAGAATCCGATCAGGCTGGCCAGCACCGCCACCCGCGCCGAGCGCGAGAAGCGTGTCCAGTTGGTCGCCTGCGTGGCGCCGCTGACGAAGGTGCCGAACACCAGAGTAATCGCTGTCGACCAGTCCAGCGAACCTGTCGGGACGACGCTGAGCAAACCTTCGAAACCGCCGACTTTCACCGTCGCCACCCACATCGACAGCATCAGTAGCAACATCATCGCCGGCACCGCGATGTAAGACAGAATCTCCAGTCCGCGATAACCGACGTAGGCCGTGGCGCAGAACAGCAGACCGAACAGGACCATCAGGCCGAGCACCGTACTTTCGTCGAGATTGAAATATTTACCGATCACCACGGCAGCCGTCGCCGTGCCCCAGGCGTACCAGCCGATCTGGGTGAAACCGAGGATCAGGTCGCTGAGCTTGCTGCCAACTTCGCCGAAGCAGAAGCGCCCCATCAGCACTGAGTTGAGGCCGCTTTTGAAGGCGATGTAACCCAGGCCCGCCGCATACAAACCGAGTAACAAATTGCCGACGACGATCACCGCCATCATCTCGGCGAAACTGAACGCCACGCCGAGCTTGCCGCCGGCAAACATGGTTGCGGTGAAAAACGTGAAACCGAGCAGCACCATCGCCGTCGAGGCCAGGCCTTTGCGTGCATGCATGGGGACTTCGCTGAGGGGGTAATCGTTGCCGGGATCGTTCTGCGTCATGGGGCGGTCCTTGCTGGAGTGGAGGAGACGCGGGGGAGGGTTGCAGTGGTCGTGCCAAATGCCGGATGGCGCGGGTTATGTATAGACGAGTCGCGTCGGCAAGCGCGAAAACAGTGCACCTGAATACACCGGAGCCCCAATGTAGGAGCTGCCGAAGGCTGCGATCTTTTGATCTTGTTTTTGATCGTTCCCAAGCTCTGCGTGGGAATGCTGCCCGGGACGCTCCGCGCCCCACTTCAAAGCCGAACGCGGAGCGTCCGTTGAGGCATTCCCACGCAGAGCGTGGGAACGATCAAGGTCAGAGGAAGCGCAGCAGGGCGGCGACGATGGCTTCGGGGGCGTCTTCCTGGACGAGGTGTCCGGCGTTGGCAATCGGGTGGAATCGTGACCCCGGGATCATTTGATGTAACGCGCGGCCACGCTCGATGGGAATCCACTGATCCTGCTCGCCCCAGAGAATCTGTACCGGGCAGCGGATCGTTGGATACAGGCTTTCTGCTTCTCGGGTATAGCGCTCATCCATCTGCGCAATCTGCCGATAGAACGCCGCTTGCCCCGGATCGCCAAGCCACGGCTGCACATAGGGTGCGAGTTCGTCGTCGGGGATATCCCGGTGAATCGCCCCGCGAATATAGGTCGGCACGATGGCGCACTGAATGTAGTCGGGGATGCCACTAAACGCCGCTTCATGCTGACGCACATGCTGCACGAATGGCGAACCCCATGGTGTCAGCGCGACCGGATCAATCAGGGTCAGGCTGCGGTAATCCCTGCCGTTGAGCAGATGTGCGCGCAGCACGGTGGCGCCGCCGAAGTCGTGGGCGACGACGTCAGGGCGTTGCAGATTCCAGTGATCGAGCAGTTGCGTCAGCAGGTGATTTTGCACACCGAGGGAGACATCGGCGTCCGGTTGCTCGGAGCGCCCGTAGCCCAGCAGATCGAAGTAATGCACCCGATGCGTGGCGAAAAAGTGCGGTGCGATCCGATGCCACACGTATGACGAAAACGGCGTGCCATGCACGAACACCAGCGGCGGGCCATCGCCGCGCACGGCATAGCGGACCTGTCGGCCGTTGAAGTCAAAGACCTGATCCAGCAGCCAGTCTGTCATGGGCCTGTCCTCTTGGCGGGTGGGAGCCAAAAAGCATAGGCGTAAAAAAACAGCCGTGAAGGCTGTTCTCTGGCAAATCACTGTTTCCTTGTGGGAGCGAGCCTGCTCGCGAAAGCGGTGTGTCAGTCGATATCAATGTCGGCTGACACACCGCTTTCGCAAGCAGGCTCGCTCCCACAGGAGTATCTGGGTTTCAGAAGTTACTCACCGCGATAGATGCAACCGCTGGTGCAGGTCTCGTGAATACGGATCGCGCTCAGTTCCGGCAGCAACGGCTTCATTTCATTCCAGATGAATTTGGCCAGTACTTCGCTGGTCGGGTTTTCCAGACCGGGAATGTCGTTCAGGTAGTTGTGATCGAGACGCTCGTACAGCGGCTTGAAGATCGCCTTGATTTCAGAGAAGTCGCGGATCCAGCCGGTGTGCGGATCGAGGTCGCCGCTGAGGTGAAGCGCCACTTTGAACGAGTGACCGTGCAGACGCCCGCACTTGTGGCCGTCCGGGACGTGCGGCAGGCGGTGGGCGGATTCGAAAGTAAATTCCTTGAAGATTTCCACAGTATTTTCGGCTCTGTTCAGATGGCGTTCGCCGCAGCGATTCGGGCAGGCGGCGAGTTTATCAGCTTGTGTTTGACCGTGCTGACTAAAGGGTCAGCAAGCGCTCGGCGAGGCGACCATTGGCAGTCAGTTCAAGAAATTCATCGCCCAAGCGGCGGCTCTCGTCCATCGCTGCGTGCCAGTATTTCTGCCGGCTCGCTGCATCGCCCATAAAGCGCTTGAAGTCGTTGCGGTCAGGCAATTTGCCGTAGGGCAGGCGCGCCAGATATTCCTTCGACGGCGCGAGCAGCAGCACGTCCTGCAAGCGCTCCACCGAGGCCTTGCGCCACGGCAGGGTCTTGTCGAACCAGCCCGGAATGACCCGGTCGGTGAAGTGCGGATAGAGCACGATGCCGTCACCGCTGTAGGGCAGGTCGAGGTGATAATCGAGCAGACCACCATCGCGGAAAGTGCCAGCACCGGCGCCCGGCAAATCCCGTACACCTTCCATGACCATCGGGATCGAACCCGAGGCGAGCAAGGCCTGACGCAGGTTGCTGGCATTCAGGGCGACGAAGCGCGACGGGAAGTCGTTCAGTGCATTCACCGGCGGGGCCAGGCGTGGGTCGTGGATGATCAAGCGTTCGAAGTGTCGCGACAGGCGCGCGCGGCCGCGCAAGTTGTCGGCGATCACCGAGCCCAGCGCCAGACCCAGGCGACCGCGATGGTCATCAGCCAGGCGCCCCTGACTTTTCACCACCATGATGTTCAGGCGGTAATGCGCGTTGTCGAGGATGCTCGCGTCGCGGCCGTCGAGCAGGTCATGGAGCATGCGCTGCGAGCTCTGACTGATCTCGGCCATGGTCACGCCTTTGTTGAAGTTCTGCTCGGCGTACAGATGGCCGAGACGCCGGAGGCCTTCGGCGGCGTCCGGCAGGCAGGCACTGGCGAAGCGCCAGGAACCGACCGAGGCGCCGATCAGCGAACGCTCGCGCGGCGCGCTGGGCAGCCATTCACCGAACAGCGCCAGATCCAGCCCCTGAATCCCCAACGCCTTCGGCCCACCGGCAGCGCCGGGCAGGGTGCCGACGTCGGCGGCATTCAAGCCTTGGGCACGAATGCGCGCCATGGCGCGTGGGCCGGCTTTGAGGGTGAGGGCGGGGAATTTGATGTGGATGGCGGTCATACCGGTCTCGATCGTTAGCAAGCGAACAATTATAAGCACATGTTACAAAATCCTGTAGGAGCTGCCGAAGGCTGCGATCTTTTGATTTTGTTTTGAAAAGACAAGATCAAAAGATCGCAGCCTTCGGCAGCTCCTACGCGGGGATATGTATTGAGCGGGAGCAATGATGGCAATTCAGTTTCAGTTAAGTTCATCCCGCTAAGGTGCCCACCGTATGCAACACATAAAAATATGGAGACACCATGAAAACCCTGACTGCCCTGTCCATTGCCTCGATTATCGGTTTCACTGCCAGCCTTGCCCATGCCCGCGATCTCGGCCCTGACGAAGCCCTGCGTCTGCGCGACGCTGGTACTATCGTCTCCTTCGAGAAGCTCAACGCCACCGCGTTGGCCAAACACCCGGGTTCGACGATCACTGAAACCGAGCTGGAAGAAGAGTACGGCAAGTACAGCTACCAGATCGAAATGCGCGATCCGCAGGGCGTCGATTGGGATCTGGAATTAGACGCGGTGACTGGGCAGGTTCTCAAGGATCATCAGGATAAGTAATGAAGGTTAATGTTCGCGCCACCAGCCGTACGGCATTGGCGCTGGTGATTTTCTGCTCGGCCGCGATGGCGCGTGACCTCGATCAGGACGAAGCCCTGAGTCTGCGTGAGAAGGGCGTGATCCTGCCGCTGGAGCAAGTGCTGCAGCAGGCGCTGGATCGCTATCCCGGCGCAAAACTGCTGGAAGTCGAGCTGGAAGAAAAACACGACGTCTATATTTATGAAGTCGAGTTGCTGACCGTCGAAGGTGTCGCCCGTGAGCTGCACTTGAAGGCCGATACCGGCGAACTTGTGAAAGACAAGGAAGATTGATCGATGCGTTTGCTTTTGGTGGAAGACCACGTACCGCTGGCCGACGAATTGCTCGCCAGCCTGCAACGACAAGGTTACGCGGTCGATTGGCTGGCGGACGGTCGTGATGCGTTGTATCAGGGCAGTAGCGAGCCCTATGACCTGATCATTCTCGACCTCGGCCTGCCGGGTGTGCCGGGGCTTGAGGTGTTGGCGCAGTGGCGCGCCGGCGGTCTGGCGATTCCGGTATTGATTCTCACCGCGCGTGATTCCTGGGCCGAGCGCATCGAAGGTCTGAAGGCCGGCGCCGATGATTACCTGACCAAACCGTTCCACCCCGAAGAGCTGCAGTTGCGCATTCAATCGCTGCTGCGCCGCTCCAAAGGCCAGGCCAATCAGCCGACATTGCAGGCGGCCGGTCTGCATCTGGACGAGGGTCGGCAATGCGTGGTGCGCGACGGCGCCGATATTCAACTGACCGCCGCCGAGTTCCGTCTGCTGCGTTATTTCATGCTGCACCCGGAGCAGATTCTCTCCAAAAGCCATCTCGCCGAACACCTCTACGACGGTGAAACCGAGCGCGATTCCAACGTCCTCGAAGTGCACGTCAATCACCTGCGGCGCAAGCTCGGCAAAAGCGTGATAGAAACCCGTCGCGGCCAGGGTTACCTGTTCGGCGGGCAGGCTTCGTGAGGTCGATCCAGCGCCGCTTGAGCCTGGGTTTGATCAGCGTGATGGTGGTCGTCGGTGTGGTGGTGGCGCAAACCAGTCTGTGGTTGTTCGAAGTGGGTTTGCAGCGCTACCTCGAAGCCGGCCTGCGCAACGACAGCGAGAGCCTATTGGTGGCGCTGGTCCGTGGCCCACAAGGGCTGCAACTGGATGAAAGACATCTGTCCCCGGCCTACCAGCGGCCGTTTTCCGGGCACTACTTCCGTATCGATTTTGCCGACAGCCACTGGCGTTCACGCTCGTTGTGGGATCAGGACCTGCCGCTGCTCGACCATCCCGGGTTGCACAGCAATCTGCAACTGGGGCCGGACGGTCAGCAGTTGCTGGTGCTGCGCTCGGATTATCGGCGCCTGGGCCAATCGATTTCGATCAGCGTCGCGCAGGATTACACCCCCGTGCGCGAGAGCTTTCAGCGCATGCGCCAGATCGGCCTCGGCCTCGGTCTGGCGGCATTGTTACTGATTCTGTTCTTGCAGCGATTGACCGTGCGCCGCGCGCTGAAACCGCTGGAAAGGGCTCGTGAGCAGATCGCGCAATTGCAGCAGGGCCAGCGTTCGCAACTCGATGATCAGGTGCCGGTGGAACTGGAACCGCTGGTGGCGCAGATCAACCATTTGCTCGCGCACACTGAAGACAGCCTCAAGCGTTCACGCAATGCCTTGGGCAATCTCGGGCATGCATTGAAAACGCCTTTGGCGGTGTTGTTGAGCCTGGCCGCCAGTGAAAAACTCGATGCGCATCCCGAGTTGCGCAAGGTGCTCAAGGAACAGCTGGAGCAGGTGCAGCAACGGCTCAATCGCGAGTTGAACCGTGCGCGGCTGTCCGGTGATGCACTGCCGGGGGCGCTGTTTGATTGCGATGCGGAGCTGCCGGGGTTGTTGGCGACGTTGAATATGATTCATGGCGAGCATTTGGCGCTGAGTTATGTCGCGCCAGCGGGGTTGCAACTGCCGTGGGATCGCGAGGATTTGCTCGAACTGTTGGGGAATCTTCTGGATAACGCCTGCAAGTGGGCGGACGCCGAGGTGCGTCTGAGTGTGATTGAACGTACGGATGGATTCGCCCTGAGCGTGGAAGATGACGGCCCGGGGATTCCCGAGGAACAGCGCGCTCAGGTATTCAGTCGCGGTACGCGGCTGGATGAGCAGACCCACGGGCATGGGTTGGGGCTGGGGATTGTGCGCGACATCGTCGATACGTGGGGCGGGTTGCTGGTGTTGGGCGAGAGTGAGTGGGGCGGGTTGAAAGTGGTGATCGAGTTGCCTCGGCGGTGAGCCTCTAAAAGCCCCTCACCCTAACCCTCTCCCAGAGGGAGAGGGGACTGACCGAGGTGTTTGTTCGAGGTACACCGACGTGAGATACCGAGCCGAACTCAGGTTCCGAAAGCCTTCCCGGGACCGGAGATATCGAGCCGAACTCAGGTTTTGAAAGCCTTCCCGGGACCGGAGATATCGGGTCGAACTCAGGTTTTGAAAGCCTTCCGTGATCTGAAATACCGAGCCGAACTCAGGTTTTGAATGACATGAAGATCGGCTCCCTTTCCCCCTCGCCCCCCTTGGGGGGAGAGGGCTGGGGTGAGGGGGGAATCCCACTGACACCCCACAACCTGCGAATCAAACGCGAAACTGATCCATCAAACTCTGCTGCTGATTCGCCAGGCTATTGAGCGACTGGCTCACCCGCGCCGACTCATTCGCCTGCCCGGACAACGACTCTGTCACATCGCGGATCGTCGCCACGTTGTTATTGATCTCTTCCGCCACCGCACTTTGCTCTTCAGCGGCGCTGGCGATCTGCAGGTTCATGTCGCTGATCACCGTCACCGCATCGCCGATCTGACGCAGCGCAGTCACCGCCTGGCCGACTTGTTCGACACTGCCCTGAGCCTGACGGTGGCTGTTGCCCATCGAACCGACTACATCCTGCGTGCCGGTTTGCAGTTGCTCGATCACCTGACGGGTTTCTTCCACCGACTCTTGCGTGCGGCGGGCGAGGTTGCGGACTTCATCGGCGACCACGGCAAAACCACGTCCGGCTTCACCAGCACGCGCCGCTTCGATCGCGGCGTTGAGCGCGAGCAGGTTGGTCTGCTCGGCGATGGCGCGAATGGTTTCCAGCACCGCGCCGATCTTCTCGCTGTTGGCCGCCAGCCCTTCGACTTGCACCATCGCCGCACTCATGTCGGCGGCGAGGGTGTCGATGCTCGCCGTGGTGCGATCGATCACGGTCAGGCCCTGACGGGTAGCGCGATCAGCATCCTTGGCCGCCTCGGCAGCTTGTGCCGCGCTACGGGCGACGTCTTGTGCAGTGGCGCTCATCTCGTGGGACGCGGTGGCGACCTGATCGACCTGACGGTATTGCTGTTCCATGCCAGCACTAGTCTGAGTGGCGATGGCCGAGGACTGGTCGGCGGTGTTGCGCGCATCCTGCACCGAGCGTTTCACCTCGGCGATGATCGGCTGCAACTTGTCGAGGAACTTGTTGAACCAACCGGCCAACTGACCGAGTTCGTCCTTTTTGTCGTAGGCCAGACGGCGGGTCAGATCGCCTTCGCCGCTGGCGATGTCTTCCAGCATGTGCGCCACGCCGAGGATCGGCTTGGTCACGCTGCGCGCCATCAGCCACACCAGCAGCAGGCCGATCAACGCCGCCAGCACGCCAAGGCTCAGTTCGATCAACGTGCCGGAATTATTGCTCGCGTCCAGCTGTTGCTTGAGCGCTTCGGCGCGGCTGACCAGAACTTTTTCCGGTACATCCAGCAGCACGCCCCACGAAGGGCCGCCGGGAATCGGCTGGAACGGCGACAGCACTTTCAACTGGCCGTTGCTGTGCAGGCTGCTGACGCTGGTGCTGGAAGCCAGTTTGCTCAGCAGTTCGGCGCCGCTGATCTTGTCGACGGCATCCAGACGCTGGCTGAGTTTGCCGGCATCCCGGCTGTAACCGGCGAGGAGGCCGGCGGGGCTGATGATGCTCACGGCGGTCTGGCCGTCATAGAGCTTTTTGCTCGCGGCCTGACTGATCGCTTGCAGGCTGTTGAGGTTGATGTCGACCGACAGCGAGGCGATGACTTTGCCGTTGACCATCAGCGGGAAGACGATGCTGGTCATCAGCACGTTTTGCCCGTCGATCACGTAGAAGTACGGTTCGATTACACACGGCTTGAGTGTGGCGCGCGGGCAGGTGAACCAGGCGTTGGCCGCTTGACCGCTGGGGCCGGTGCTGGTGTCGGCCATGTCGCTTTCCGGCAGGGCCATCGAGGTGACTTTGCCCGGGGTCGGTTGCGACCAGTACAGGGCGAAACGGCCCTTGTCGTTGCTGCCGAGTTCAGCCTGACCGGCAAACAGTTCGTCCTTACCGTCCAGCGCGTTGGCTTCGAATACCAGCGACAGGCCGAGCAGGTCCGGGTTGGCTTGCAGCGCGGATTTGACCTGACGGGTCATGTCTTCACGCAGGTCGAAGGCATCGAGGAAACGCTTCTCGGCCTGCTCGCGCAGAAACAGTACCTGCCGCGAGAAGCCGTGACCGTACTGATAGGCGTCCATGAACTGCTGGCGAATGCCGGCCGCCTGCACTTCCCCTTGCGATTCGATGCGCGCTTGCGCCGACTCGGTGAGCATTTCCATGCTCGAAGCTTTCACCAGTTCAGAACTGTGCTCCATGCGATACAGCGAAAGACCTACCAACAGGGTCACGATACCGGCCAGGCAGAGGCCGGCGAGCAGGGTGATTTTCCATTGGATGGAAAGTTGTCTGAGCGACATGGAGACGTCCTTATTCGATAAATATCTGAGACTTTGCACTGTAACGGCCGCGTTTCGGCTTTCTTTATCCTTGAAACACAATATGACCAATTGCCGCATGCGGAGGCTGGAAACCCTGTTCTTGATCGTTCCCACGCGCAGCAAAGGAATGCAGCCCGGGACGCGCCGCGTCCCAAAGCGGACGCAGAGCGTCCAGTGAGGCGTTCCCACGCAGAGCATGGGAACGATCACTGGAGGCGGTGTTGGCTTTGACAAGGGAAGTTCGCTGCGGCACAGTGCGCGCCCTTCTAATAAGACCCTCTTTGCAAATCCGCCGGTATTCCGTTGGCGGACTCATCCTGTCTGGCGATGTGTTTTCCATCGCAGTGTTTTTCGAGGAAGTGAAATGAACGCAGTCATAGCGGCAGTCGGCATCATGCTGATCCTCAGCCTGTCCCGCGTGCACGTAGTGATCGCCTTGATCGTCGGCGCGCTGGTCGGCGGCCTGACCGGTGGTCTGGGCATCGACGCCACGCTCAAGGCGTTCAACAGTGGCCTGGGCGGCGGCGCGACCGTGGCGTTGTCCTACGCCTTGCTCGGCGCTTTCGCCGTGGCGATTGCCAAGTCCGGCCTGGCTCATGCGCTGGCTGACAAAGCGTTGGCGATGGTTGATCGCCAGCACTCGACCGGCGGTGGCAGCGTCAAATGGCTGCTGATTGGCCTATTGTGGGTGGTGGCGATTGCCTCGCAGAACATTCTGCCGATCCACATTGCGTTCATTCCGCTCTTGGTGCCGCCGCTGCTCTATGTGCTGACCAAGCTGCAACTCGACCGCCGCTTGATCGCCTGTGTCATGACATTCGGTCTGATCACGCCGTACATGTTCCTGCCAGTGGGCTTCGGCAACATCTTCCTCAATGAAATCCTGCTGGCCAACGTTGCCCGTAGCGGTGTCGACATCAGCGGTATCAATGTCACCCACGCCATGGGCATTCCGGCGCTGGGCATGGTCTTCGGCCTGGCGATGGCGTTCATCACCTATCGCAAGCGGCGCGTATACGACCTGGCGAAGATCGAGCAGGTCGAGCAAGTGGCGGTGCAGTACAACCCGCTGAGCCTGATGATTGCCGGTGTGGCGATTGCTGCTGCGTTCATCGTGCAACTGCTGCTGGACTCGATGATTATCGGGGCGCTGGTCGGTTTCCTGATCTTCTCGGTGTCCGGCATTGTGAAATGGCGCGAGACCGATGACCTCTTCACCGAGGGCATGAAGATGATGGCGATGATCGGCTTCATCATGATCGCCGCCTCCGGGTTTGCCGAGGTGATGAAGGCCACTGGCGAAGTGCAGACGCTGGTTGAATCCTCGGCATCGTGGATCAATCACAGCAAGGGCATCGGTGCACTATTGATGCTGCTGGTCGGGTTGCTGGTGACCATGGGCATCGGTTCGTCGTTTTCCACAGTGCCGATTCTGGCGGCGATCTTCGTGCCGCTGTGCGTGCAACTGGGCTTCAGCCCGATCGCCATAGTCTGCATCGTCGGCACCGCCGGTGCTTTGGGCGACGCCGGTTCGCCAGCGTCGGATTCGACCCTCGGCCCGACCTCCGGCCTGAACATCGACGGCCAGCATCACCACATCTGGGACACCGTCGTGCCAACGTTCCTGCACTACAACCTGCCGTTGCTGGCGTTCGGCTGGGTGGCCGCGATGGTCCTCTGAACCCTCTCCGGTGATCGTTCCCACGCTCTGCGTGGGAATGCCTCTTGTGACGCTCTGCGTCACGTTGTTGGACGCGGAGCGTCCGGGGCTGCATTCCCACGCAGAGCGTGGGAACGATCCTCATACCGAAGCTCAACTTTTGCTTGCGCGTGCCGTTAAAGCCTTTAACCACGCCAATAAAACCAAAAGAGTGAGCCCCCACAATGCGCCTGAGCCTCAAGGCTAAAGTCCTCTCCCTCGCCGTTCTCCCGGTGTTGCTCTTTGCCCTGGTCATCAGCCTGACCACGCTGTTCATCCTCCAGGAACAGGCGCACAAAGAGGTCGAACAGACCCGCGAGCGCCTGCTCGGCGATGCCAAAGCCACTCTGCAAAGCTACGTCGCCGTGGCCATGACCACGATCAAACCGCTGTACGACGCGGCCGCGCCGGGTGACGTTGAGGCGCGGGCGCAGGCGATCAAACTGCTCTCGGGCATTCGCTACGGCAAGGACGGCTACTTCTTCGGCTACGACTCCGAGACCGTGCGCCTGTTCAAAGCCAACGACCCCGAAGGCGTGGGCAAAAGCTTCAAGGACAACCGCGACCCGAATGGCGTTTACGTCAATCTCGGGTTGGTGAAAGTGGCGAAGGACGGCACCCACTATCTGCAATACAGCTCGCCACTGCCGGGCAACGCCAACGTGCTGGTGCCAAAGCTCGGTTACACCGAATACCTGGCGAAGTGGGACATGGCCGTCGGTACGTCGGTCAACCTCGACGGCATCGAAGCGCAAGTGGCACTGGTCGAAGCGCAGGTGCAGGAACGTATGCAAGGCGTGGTGCTGAGCATCGTCGGCGTCGCGGTGGTGGTGCTGTTGGTGATCGCGGCGGCAGGGATGCTGCTGGCCAATACCATTTTGCGTCCGTTGACCCTGATGAAAGCCAACCTCGACGACATTGCAGCGGGTGAGGGCGACCTTACGCGTCGCTTGAACATCACCAGCCAGGATGAACTTGGCGAACTGGCGGGCTCGTTCAACCGTTTCGTCGACAAGATTCATGGTCTGGTGCGGCAGATCACCGAGATGACCACGCAACTGACCGGTCTGGTGACGCAAGTGTCCGATCAGGCCCAGCGTTCGGATCAGGCGATGGAGCGTCAGCGCCACGAGACCGATCAGGTTGCCACGGCGATCAACGAGATGTCTGCCGCCGCGCAGGAAGTGGCCAAAAGCGCACAGAACGCCGCTGTCGCTGCTCAGCAGACCGACGAAGAAGGCCAGAGCGCCAAACGCGTGGTGGCTGGCAGCATCAAGCAGATCCATGCGCTGGTCGATGACATCCGCAGCAGCGGCGTGTCGCTCGACAGCCTGCAGCAGGACGTGACGTCGATTGTCGGCGTGCTCGGGGTGATTCGTTCGATCGCCGAGCAGACCAACCTGCTGGCGCTCAACGCCGCGATTGAAGCGGCGCGGGCCGGTGAGGCCGGGCGTGGTTTTGCTGTGGTGGCGGATGAGGTGCGGGCATTGGCCAGTCGCACGCAGATCAGCACGCAGGAAATTCAGGGGATGATCGATCGTTTGCAGGCGGGTACGCAGCAAGCGGTTGAAGCCATGCGTCGTTCCAGTGAGGCGGGTGACGGCACCTCACAGCAGGCCAATCAGGCCGGTGCTTCGCTCGACGCGATGGCATCGTTGATTGCGACGATCAACTCGATGAACGCGCAGATTGCCAGTGCGGCGGAAGAGCAGACGGCGGTGGCGGAGGAGATCAACCGCAGCGTGCATCAGATTGCGGTGGCGGTGGACAGCGTGGCCGATGAGACGCAGTTGGGTGCGCAGACTTCGCGTAGTTTGGCGGAGCTGGGGCAGCGCCTGGGCAAACTGGTCGGGCAGTTCCGGATCTGACAGCCTGAAAAGCCCCTCACCCTAACCCTCTCCCGGAGGGAGAGGGGACTGATTGGGGGATGCTATGGAACTACGCCGACCTGAAACAGCTTTACTGAATCCATAATCGACTGAATCTTTCCGGTCGATGGATGACGCGAGACACCTCGGTCAGTCCCCTCTCCCTCCGGGAGAGGGCTAGGGTGAGGGGCTTTTGATCTTCAAAGACTCAAGGTCGATCCCAATAGGGCACTTCACCAAAACATTCGACAAAGAAATCAATCACCGTCCGCACCTTCACCGACAACCTGCGGCTCCCCGGCCACAACACCGCAATCTGCTGCGGCTCCAGGCTGTTCGACACCTGATACTCCCCCAGCACCGGCACCAGCGTGCCGTCGCGCACTGCTTCGCCAATCAGCCATGACGGAAACATCACCAGCCCCAGGCCTTGTTCGGCGGCTTGGGTGAGGGTGTCGGCGTGGTTGCCGGTGATCGGGCCTTTCACCGAGTACGGCGTCCAGTCTTCGCCATCGCGGCGGAAAAACCAGCGCTGCTGGCCGGCCGCGCCTTTGTAGGCGAGGCAATGGTGTTGCGCCAGATCTTCAGGTTTCTGCGGCGTGCCGTGGCGCTTGAGATACGCCGGGCTGGCCGCGACCTGAAAGCGATGCGGCGCGAGAATCCGTGCCTGCATGCTTGAGTCGTGCAGCGGGCCGATGCGAAACAGCAGGTCAGCGCCTTCCTGCAACGGGTCGACGTAATGGTCGGTCTGCTGGATATCCAGTTGCAGCTTCGGATATCGCGCGCACAACTTCCCCAGCCACGGCGTCAGATGCCGCTGACCGAATACTACCGGGGCGTTGATGCGCACCAGGCCGGTGGGTTCGCTTTGCTGTTCCTGCAGCGCCTGTTCGGCTTCCTCCAGTTGCACCAGCACCAGCCGCGCATGGTGACCGAGCATGCGCCCGGCTTCGGTTGGCGTCACCGCTCGGGTGTGGCGATAGAGCAATTGCTGATTGAGCGCCTGCTCCATCAACTGGATCTGCCGGGAGATCGAGGAGGGTGCCACGCCTTCCCGACGGGCGACTTCGGAAAAGCTGCCGTGATCGAGCACCGCCACAAACAGCCTTAGCGCTTTGAATCCGAGTTCGTTTAGCCCGTGCATCATTTGTCCTGCTATGCGAGTTACGCAAAAGTGTTGTCCGGATGCTCCCATTTATCGCACAGCTTCGCCAGCCGATAATCCGCGCCATCGTTTACTTGAGTGGAATGTTGTTTATGCAGACGTTGGATGAGGTGAGTGTCAGCGCTCCGGCGACGAAATCAGGGTTGCGCTTGTTGCTGCTGCCGCTGGTGATTCTCGCGGGCATGGGGTTGTCGGTGGAGGCGGGGTTGCTCGGTCCTTTGGGCGTGCAGGTCGGGCATCTGTGGGCGACCTTGAGCATCTTTGGTGTCGGCTCGGCGATTCTGTTTTTACTGCTGTTGTTCGCCGGTCCGCAAAAAGGCCCGGCACTAACGGATCTGCCGCGTTGGCAGTTGATTGGTGGTTTTCTGGGGCCGATGTATGTGGTGGTGCTGACGTTGGCCACGCCGCATATCGGTATCGCCATGACCATGATCGCGATTCTGTCCGGGCAGGTCGGCAAGAGTGTGTTGATCGACCATTTCGGCTGGTTCGGCGCGACGCGCAAGAAGGTCAATGCTGAGCGCTGGCTGGCGTTGGGGTTGATTGTGGCGGCACTTGTTTTGATTGCGCGGGGGTGAGTGATGAGTCTGGTTATTTTGTTGGCGGTGGTGGTGTTGGCCGGTGCGGTGTTGAGTGTGCAGGCGGCGATCAATGGGCGTTTGGGTGAGAGCGTCGGGGTGTTGCGCAGTAGTTTGCTGACGTTCGTTGTGGGTGCGGTGTCGACCGGGTTGTTGATTTTGTTTTTTGAGCCGGCGCATGCGGTGAGTCTTTTGGATGTGCCGAAGTGGCAGTTGACCGGGGCGCTGTTTGGTGTGGTCTACATGATGGTGATGGTCGGGGCGGTGCCGGTGGTGGGGACGGCTGTGGCGACGGTGGCTGTGATTGTCGGGCAGTTGGGCATGGGGATGTTGATTGATAATTTTGGCTGGCTGGGGAATCCGGCGATTGAGCTTTCTTCCAGTCGGATTTTGGCGATGGGGTGTTTGGGGTTGGCTTTGGTGTTTATGTATCGGAGTTCGCGTCAGGCTGGGTGACCTGGGTTGGGTACATATCCGTTGCTGCGGTAACGGCTGCTTAGGGTTTCGCCCTTACGGCGACTCACTTTTTTTACAAACGCCTAAAAAAAGTAAGCAAAAAAACGCTTGCTCCTACGTGCGGCCCACTCGCTGGGGCTCGGGGTTCCTTCGCTGCGGGATCGATCCGGGCGCAGCGTCTCCGGTTTGCTTCGCTGCACCTACTCCCGCTGTGTTTGGCTGCGCCAAACGGTCGCTGCGCTCCCACGCCCGGATCAATCCCTCCACTCAGCCTTCCGACGTCGCTTTACAGATCAAAAGCTGCAGCCGAGCTAACGCTCATCCTGTTGAGTGGTGAGGAGCAACAGCGTGCTCGGCTTTGGATTGGTGTTGGATTCACCCCTCACCCCAGCCCTCTCCCGAGGGAGAGGGAGCCGATTTGTGGGCTTTTCAAAATCTGAGTTCAACGCGGTATCGCAAGTCGGCGTAGCTCGCTCAATCATCTCGATCAGTCCTCTCTCCTTCAGGGATAGGGGGCTGATTTGTGAGCCTTTCAGAATCTGAGTTTAACGCGGTATCGCAAGTCGGCGTAGCTCTCTCAAATACCTCAGTTAGTCCCTCTTTTTCTTTGAGGGTGATGGGCCGATTTGTTTGCTTTTCAGAGCCTGAGTTCAGCGGGGTATCGCACGTCGGCGTAGCTCTCCCAAACACCTCAATCAGTCCCCTCTCCCTCTGGGAGAGGGCTAGGGTGAGGGGCTCTTGATCTAGCTTTTGATCTTGTTTCGGCTTTTGATCTTTTGCCCCATCGGCAGGCCGAGCGTAGGTGTTCATCAGGGGGTAGGCGCGCAGCGCCGTGCGGCGCAGCCGCATTCATCGAGAGGAGGTGCAGCGAAGCAAACCGTAGGCGATGCCCCCTGATGGACACCGTAGCGAGGGAACACTGAGCCTCAGCGAAGTGCCGTACGCCAGGGGCAAAGCCTTTTGCTTACTTTTCGGCGTCTGGAAAAGTGAGTCGCTGTAAGAGCGAAACCGCCAGCGGCAACACCCGCAGCAACGGATATGCCCCCAATCCCAATCCCAAACAAAATCAAAAGATCGCAGCCTGCCGCAGCTCCTACACTGGGTGTTAGGGCTTGCCCTTCAAGCCCCAGACAACCCCCACCCAAGGAGTCTGTCCCATGCCCGATAGAAAATGCGACTGCCCCAACTGCAAATGCACGATCAAGGAAGGCGATCATGCCTACGCCGTCCACGGCAAACACTATTGCTGTGAAGCCTGCGCTCACCACCACAAGAGTGGCGAAGAGTGTTCAACCAAGGGCTGTAAATGCGCCCACGGATGACGAACGACGCATAAAAAAGTGGAGCCTAATCAGGCTCCACTTCCAGTTTCAGACTTTCATCGTCCATCCGTTCGGTATGCCGCACCGTGCCCTGCAGCCTTCGCCCCTCAACCCTGACCACGACGGTTTTCGCCTGATCAAGGTCTTCCGGCAGCGGTGCCGGCACTCGCAACGCGAAGCGAAACGGATCATCTACGACTGCCTCCAGCCCAACGCGGCAGTCCACGCTTTTGGTGATACGCCCGAACAACGTATCAAGGCCATAGTCCAGATGTGCCGGGCTGTTGATGTTGGTCATGGTGCATTCCCCCGAATGATGCCGATCACCAAGCTGAGCTTAGCTGGTCGGTCGCCACACGACGTTTTCCACGCCGAATTTTTCTGCCATCGGCTTGCTGGTCTTCTGCACCTTCTCACGGCCAAAGCGCGGGATGCGACCGACGCCGGCGTCGCAGCTCGCCCAGTGCCACGCCTCGACATTGTCCATCTTGTCCGAGCGGATAATGAAGGACTTGGGCGTGCCGTGGAGGGTGTATTCGATGACATAGAGTTTTGCGTTGTTCATAAAGCCCGTATTCCTCCCTGTAGTATTAGAGGGATCGCGGCGCACCGGGAAAATTCATTCGGATTGTCCGACGGTCTCTATCGTTGGCGACGCCGTGGCGCACTGGTTACCATGGTTTCCCCGCCAACCCCAATGAATGCTCGCCATGGCCCTTGCCGCACCGCCCGATCTCAGCGATACCGATGTGCCCGTGCAACCGCTCGCACGCACGTATCCGCGCGGCTTGTTTATCGAGCCGCATGAGCATGTCTGGGGTCAGTTGCTGTATGCGATGAGCGGGGTGATGTGGGTCGAGACCCCGCACGAAGCGCTGGTGGTGCCGCCGCAGCGCGCGGTGTGGTTGCCGCCGGGGGTGCCGCACGGGATTCGGGTGGTGTCGGATTTGCAGATGCGCAATATCTACCTGCGTCCGGCGCTGGCGGCGACGCTGGACACGACGGTGCAGGTGATCGAGGTCGGTGGTTTGTTGCGCGAGTTGATTGTCGGGCTGGTGGAGCAGGGCGACAGCGGTGAACCGGCCTACTACGAGGCGTTGGTCGGGCTGGCCTTGCTGGAACTGAAACGCGCCAGGCGTTCACAGTTGAAGATCCCGATGCCGGATGATTCCGATCGGCGTTTGATGAACCTGTGCCAAGCGGTAATGGCAGCGCCGTCGCTGGAGATTCCGTTCGAGCAGCACGCGGCAAATGCCGGGGCCAGCGTGCGCACGCTGGCGCGGTTGTTCAAGGACAGCCTCGGCATGGGCTTCGCCGAGTGGCGGCGGCAGGTGCAACTGGCGACGGCGGTGGCGGAACTGATTCAGGGCGTGGCGGTGAGTGTGATTGCCCGGGAGCTCGGCTATTCACCCAGTAGCTTCAGCGACATGTTTCGTCGCGAACTGGGCGTCGCCCCTTCGCAATTCACTCTGTAACGACGCTATATCCTGAACCTACACAGAACCTTGTGGGAGCTGGCTTGCCAGCGATAGCGGTGTGTCAGCCGATGAGGATGTCGGATGTACAGGCCTCATCGCTGGCAAGCCAGCTCCCACAGGGTTTTGTGGTGACTGTGGTTGGTTTGTCCGAAATTCAGAAGTCCTTGGCCGATGCCAACCTCGCCGACTCCCTAAACTTTGCCCATTCCTTTCCACGGGCGGAGTTCCTCCCCATGAATTACCTGATTTCGCTAGCCATCGGTCTGGGCGTCGGTCTGTTGTACGGCGCGCTGGATTTCCGTTCTCCGGCGCCACCGGCTATCGCGCTGGTCGGTTTACTCGGCATGTTGGCCGGTGAGCAGTTGTGGCCGATGGGCCGGCAACTGGTCGCGGGCTGGCTGTCCTGAAATCCCTCTTTTCCTTCGGTGGATGTCCCCATGAAAGCACTGCAATTCGATAAAACCGGCGATCTGTCTGCCCTGCGTTACGTCGAGGTGCCGACCCCGGTACCCGGCGCTGACGAAGTGCTGGTGCAGATCAAGGCTGCCGGGCTGAATCCCAGCGATGTGAAAAACGTCCTGGGTCGTTTCCCCTACACCACGCTGCCACGGATTCCCGGTCGGGATTTTGCCGGTGTCGTTGTCGAAGGCCCGCAGGCCTTGATCGGTCAGGAAGTCTGGGGCACTGGTCGTGAGCTGGGCTTTTTTGCCGACGGCTCCCATGCGCAGTTCGTCAAACTGCCGGCCAATGGTGTGGCGCAAAAACCTTCGCATCTGAGTTTCACCCAAGCCGCCAGCCTCGGCGTGCCGTACACGACGGCGTGGGATGCTTTGGAACGCAGTCTGGTAACGGCTGAAACACGTTTGCTGGTGATCGGTGGCGGTGCGGTGGCCACCGCTGCTTTGGCGCTGGCGAAAGTGCGCGGCGCGCAGTTGCTCGCGGCGGCGCGGCGCCCGGAGCAGGTGGCGGAGTTGCAGGCGCAGGGTTATCAGACGATTCAGCTGGATAAACCCGAAGACCTTGGCGCGCAGGTCAACGCGGTGTATCGCGGCGGCGCCGATGTGATCTTCGACACCACCGGTTTCTGGTTGCCGGCGTCGGTGGCAGCGTTGGCAACTTTCGGACGGATCGCGATCATCGCGGCTCCGGTGGATGGGCATGTGCAATTACCGGCGCTGGCCTTGTATCGCAAGGGCGGTTCGGTGGTCGGGATCAATTCGTTGTTGTATGGCGTTGAAGCGTGTGCGGCGATGCTCGAGCAGTTCGGGCGGTTCTTTGATGAAGGGTTGTTGCCGTTGCCGCAAGGGTTGGTCGAGGCGCCGTTGGCCGAAGGTTTCGCGCGCTACGCCGACGTCAATCAGGGCAGCGGTGACAAGATCATCCTTATCCCCTGATACACCTTAGATCTCCTTGACACCTAGCAAACTGTGGGAGCTGGCTTGCCAGCGATAGCGTCAGTTCAGGCAACTTCTTCTTTGCCTGTTCCGCCGCCATCGCTGGCAAGCCAGCTCCCACAGGGATTTTCGGTGTTCTTAAGAGGCGGGGACGCCGTTTTCCCACGCCGACCAATGCTTGAGGATGTCCTGCACCAGCGGATTCCCCGCGCGATAGAGGTTTTCCAGCGCCGGCACGAAGCCGCCCTGATCGGCGTACTTGAGCAGGTTATCCACTTCACTGCCGCCCGGCTCAGGACGGTCAAAGTCGGAGCCGGCACGCACCACAGCAAGACGTTGCACGTCGACCAGACCTTCGCGACTGGCACGCAGCAAGGCTTCATAGGTGGAGTTGTCTTCCTGCTGCGTCGTGCAGTATTCGCCCTTGTTATCGGTCAACAACTTGGTCCAGACCTCGGCCCGTTCGCTCAGGCGCGTGCCGGAGAACCAGGTGTTGCCGGCCAGTGTGTCGCAACGGGTCACCACCGGTGGTTGATTGGCCGGGGCCGACGGGTATTTCAGGCGCCACGCGGCGGATTCCTTGCTTTCGCTCAGCTCAACCTTGTGGCTCAGGGCGAACGCCTTGGCCTGCAGTTTCGGGTTGAGTTCAAAGACTTCGGTCTTGTAGTCCAACGGTGGTTTTTCGTTCGGGCCTTTGGTGTTGATGCCCAGGTAACCGGTCGGCCAACTCGACGGCGCATCGCGCGAATCGATCTCCCATTGCGTGCCGAACTCCACCAGATAATGCGCCCACGCGGCGGTGCCGATAGTCCCGTGTTTCGGGCTGATGCCGGCGATACCGGCGATCAGGAAGTAACTTTTGCGCAGGTCGAATTTCGGCGACAAGGCCAAGGCCAGGGTCGAGGCGGCGGCGTTGGTCTGGCCCATGCCGGTGGTCAGCAGGCACACCTGCTGGGTGTTGCAGCGGATGCTCGGGTACTCGGCGGACAGGCCCGGCACGCGGATTTCCTGCTTCAGCTCCAGGCGATCGATCCAATGCTGCGCCTCGGGGGCGAACATGGTGATCAGCACGACTTTCGGTTGCATCGGTGCTTCGGCGGCCCACGCGGTGGAGGAGAGCACGGCCGCACCGGCCAGGGTCAAACGCATCATTGCTTGCATGGAAAACTCCTTGATTCAGAACTGATAACCGACGCCGGCGTAGTAACCCCAGCCGTTGGAACGCGCGCGGAAATTACCGTCGCCAAAATTCAGCTCGCTACCGTCTTCCCAGTTGCCGCCGTTGTGGAAATAACGGCCGACCAGGGTGAAGCGCAAGTGCGTGAACGAGTAGAGCAGGACGTTGGTCGCCACCGTCGCATTGGCGGTGCGCGCCGGGTTGTCCTTGTGGATGTCCGAGCCGAAATCGAAGTTGGTGAAGCCGATGTAGGTCAATGAGGCGCCGTTGCTGAATTTATCGATCGGCACGATGTACTTCAGTTGCGCGCGATAGCCGTCCCACGAATATTCGTTGCTCGCGCCGTAGTTTTCCCACTGATAGCGACCGTAGAGGTTGGCCGACAGATTGACCCGCGAATGGGTGTCGATGTCGGTGCCGAAACCACTGTAAAGGGTGTTGGCGCGATTCTCTTTGCGGCTGCCATGGTCGTAGATCCAGTCAAAGGCTACATACCATTCCTTGAACGGGCCGATGGCCAGGCTGCGGCCGGCAAGGTAGTCGATGGAGATGCGTGGTTCGTGCTCCATGAACACCGGCGAGCCGTGATCCCACACGCCTTTGTCGTGGCTGTTGCCGATGTTGAAGATCTTCGGAATGTCGATGTAGCCGTACAACTCGAACGGGCCTTTGCGGCCGAAGTACTCGTATTCTAGATAGATGTCGTCGGCCGGTTGCGGGCCGAAACTGATGTCCTTGCTGCCAATCAACATCAAGTCCTGGTTGTACCAGTCCGACAGGTAGGCGCCTTTTTTCGGCGGACTGGCTTCGGGGCTGAGGGCTTCGCCCTGAGCGGATTCTTCGACTGGCGCCGGTTGCGCCAGAACGCTGTGGCTGAGAAGTCCGGTAACGCCGGTCAGTAGCAGGGAAACAGCGAGCGTGCGCGCAAACGGTGCGCGAAAAGGGCATGCGATGGGCATTCAAAGTCCTTTTTTTGCGGATCGAGGCCCGTGTTCCGTGGGCTTGTACGGTTTTGTTACGAAAACGTTGGTATTGACGTTACGCAAACGTTTGCACAAGGCGTACCAGTTTTCTCAATGCTCTGAAATATCGATGAATTCGCAAATTTAACTGACGGACTGATCAGGTATGCCTGCTCACCGCAAAACCCCTGTAGGAGTGAGCCTGCTCGCGATAGCGGTTTATCAATAAAACGTGGGCTGACTGACACACCGCCATCGCGAGCAGGCTCACTCCTACAGGTTCTGCGACAGGCTGAAGGCCCATGGATACGGGCTGAAACGCTGATTCCAGACCCCTCTAGTATTAAAGTATTAACACCATTTAATCCGTGCCCCATTGCCGGGCGTCTACTAGCGTTGTCCCCAATAACGCGGTTTTGTGATGACCGTCGCAGTCTTGATTCGCGTGTGGAATAAGCACGGTTCTGCGCGCCCTCAAGGAAGAAATTGGCCACGACAAGGAGTAGCCCGTGGAAGCAAGGTTTGGTGTCGCCCTCGTTTCGCGTTTTTCCCCTCTTTCCCTTGCTGTGCATTTGAGCGTCGCCGGGCTGTTGTTCGGCGGGGTCAGCGCACCTGCGTTGGCCACGTGCTCCACGGCCGGTTCAATCGTGACGTGTACGGGGGTGCCGCCACTGCCACTGGTTCCCAACGACTTCGCCAGTGCCTCTAACAACCTGACGGTCAACGTCAACAGCGGCGCGCAGATGAACGCGACCCTTGGCGGGCATGTCATGGACCTGACGGGGGTCGACATCACCCTGAACAACTCCGGCATCATCGACCCGGCAGTCCTCGGTCTGGTGTCGGTGTTGAGTGGCGGGGCATTCATCGGCAGTGGCGCTACCAGCACGGTCAGCGTGCTCAACAACGCTGGCGCGATCATGCGGGGCACCGGGATGTTACTGGGGCTGAACCTGACGAGCATCGACGGCCTGGCCCTTTCGGTTAACAACGCGGCAACCGGCACCACCAGCATCACCAACAACGGCACCATCAGCTCGACTGGACTCTCGATCGGCGGCATCACGTTGGCGGATACCCCGGTGATCGGCGTCTACGGTGGTTCGCAGGTCAACATGACCAACAGCAGCACCGGTGTGATCAACGGCCGGATCGCGTTCGAAACCTCGGCGGCGGGCAACACCTTCACCAACGCCGGTGCGATTACCGGCGGTGTGTCGATGGGCGCGGCGAGCACCAACACCTTTACGGCGGTGACCGGCTCCAGCGTCAACGTCGGTGACGGTGTACAGATCAGCGTCGGCCTCGGCGGTTTGATCGGCATCAACTTGACCTTCGCCCCGACCGGTACGGTGGATGGCGGTGCGGGCGGCACCAACAGCCTGATCCTGCAAAACCCGGCTGGTGTCGGCGGTGGTATCACCGGGACTGGCACGGCATCGAGCGCCACCTACATCAACTTCAACAACCTGACCCTCAACAGCGGCACCTGGACCTTGCAGGGGCCATTGGTCAGTGGCGCGACCACGCTCAACGGCGGTATCGCGAATTTCAACAACAACGCCACCTTCGGCAGCGGCGTAATCACCTCCAACGGCGGGACTCTGCAGGCCAGCAATGCCGGGTTGAACATCAGCAATCTGATCTCCCTCGGCGCCGGCGGCGTCACCGTGCAAGGCAGCAACGCGACCACCCTGAGTGGGGTGATTTCCGGCAGCGGCGGTTTCACCAAGGCCGGTACTGGCCAGCTTAATCTCAGCGCCGCCAACACCTATCTGGGCAATACCACGCTCAATGGCGGCACGGTGCAGTTGGGCAACAATCAGGCGTTCAGTACTGGCACCCTCAACGTCACCGGCGCGACGACGTTGAGCGCACCGGGCACCATCAGCCTGGCCAACGCCATCAGCCTCGGCGGCACCTTGACCGCTGGCGGCACTGGCGCACTGACCCTCGGCGGCTTGATCAGCGGCAGCAGCGGCTTGACCAAAACCGGCAGCGGCAGCCTGACCGTCAGCGGCGCCAACAGCGGTTTCACCGGCACCACCACCCTCAGCGCCGGCAGTCTGCTGGTGACCAACAACAACTCGCTGGGCAGCGGTGCACTGAACACCGCCGCCGGCACCAGTCTTGACAGCACCGCCAACGTCACTCTGGCCAACAACATCGCGATGACCGGCGCGCTCAACGTGCTCGGCAGCAATGCCCTGACCCTCGGTGGCGTGTTGTCCGGCACCGGCGGCATCACCAAATCCGGCAGTGCCAGCCTGACGTTGACCGGCAACAACACCAACAGTGGCAACACGCTGCTCAATGCCGGCAGCCTGTTCGTTGGCAGCAACACCGCGCTGGGGACTGGCGCGCTGAATGCGGCGGCGGGCACCACGCTGGATGCGACCACGGCGGTGACCCTGGCCAACGCCGTCGCGCTGGCAGGCGATCTGACCCTTGGCGGCACGCAGGCATTGGGCCTGAGTGGCGTCGTCAGCGGCGCCGGCAATCTGATCAAAAACGGCACCGCGAACCTCAGCCTCAGTGGCAACAACAGCTTCTCTGGCGGTACTGCGCTGAATGCCGGCACGCTGATTGTCGGCTCCAACACCGCGCTAGGCACTGGCGCCTTGACCACGGCGGCAGGCACTACGCTGGATGCCAGCACGGCGGTGGCGCTGACCAACGCGGTCTCACTCGGCGGCAACCTGAACGTCGGCGGCAGCGCCAACCTGACCCTCGGCGGCATCGTCAGCGGCAGCGGCGGGCTGACCAAAAACGGCGCGGCCAACCTGATTCTCAATGGCGCCAACACCTTCCTCGGGGCGGTCGCGTTGAACGCGGGCACGATCACCGCGGGCGCCAACGCGGCGCTCGGCAGCGGCAACATCACCGTCGGCGGCGTGGCCACCCTTGACAGCAATTCCGCTGTGACACTCAACAACGCGGTCATTCTCAACAACAGCCTGGGCATTGGCGGCAGCAACGCGCTGACCCTCGGCGGGGAGATCAGCGGCGCCAGCCAACTGGTGAAAAACGGCGCGGCCAATCTCACGCTCAGCGGCGTCAACACCTACAGCGGCGGCACCACGCTGAATGCCGGCAGCCTGACGGTCGGTAACGGCGCCGCACTGGGCACCGGCGCCTTGTCGGTGGAAGGTGCGGGCACGCTCAACAGCAGTTCGGCCGTGACCCTGAACAACAACGTGATTCTCAACGCCAACCTCACCGCCGGCGGCGCCAACGCGCTGACCCTCGGCGGGGTGATCAGTGGCGGCAATGGTTTGATCAAGACCGGCGCATCCAGCCTGACCCTCAACGGCAACAACACCTACACCGGCACCACGGCGCTGAATGCCGGTTCACTGATTGTCGGTTCCAGCACCGCCCTCGGGACCGGCACACTGAACGCCTCAAACGGCACCTCGCTGGATGCCAGCACCGCCGCGACCCTGGCCAACAACGTCAACCTCGCCGGCACTCTGACCCTGGGTGGCTCCAATGCGCTGACCCTCGGCGGCGTGGTCGCCGGTATCGGAGGACTGACCAAGAACGGCGCTGCCGACCTGACCCTCAACGGCGCCAACACTTATTTTGGCAACACCGCGTTGAACACCGGCAAACTGACCGTCGGCAGCAACACCGCGCTGGGTTCCGGTACGTTGAACGCGGCGGCCAACACCACGCTGGACGCCAACACGGCCGTCAGCCTGAACAATGCCGTGGCACTCGCTGGTGCCTTGAACATCGGCGGCACGGCGAATATGACCCTGACCGGTCTGGTCAGCGGCGTTGGCAGTTTGGTGAAAGACGGCGCGGCCAATCTGATTCTCAACGCCGCCAACAACTACGCCGGCGGCACCACGCTGAACGCCGGCACCTTGACCGTCGGCAACAGCTCGGCACTGGGTTCCGGTGCGCTGACCGTCGCGGGCGCCGCGACGCTGGACAGCAACTCGCCGCTGGTCAGCCTCAACAACGCGGTCGCGCTGAATGCGGCGCTGACCGTGGGCGGTACGCAGAACCTGACCCTCGGCGGCGTGACCAGCGGCACCGGCCAGTTGATCAAGGACGGCGCGGCCAACCTGACCCTCAATGGCAACAACACGTTCAGCGGCGGCACCACGCTCAATGCCGGTACGCTGACCCTGGGCAATGCCAACGGTCTGGGCAGCGGCGTATTAATCGTCGGTGGCGCGGCAACGCTGGATAACAGCGCTTCGTTTGGCATTGGTAACGCGGTTACTTTGAACGCTGGGCTGACCGTGGCCGGCAATAACGATTTGAGCTTGAACGGCATCATCGACGGCGCCGGCAGCCTGACCAAAAATGGTTTGTCTGACCTGACTCTGGCCGGCAACAACACCTTCACCGGCGCGCTGAATATCGTCTCGGGCAGCGTCACCACGCTCAATACCAACGCGTTGGGTAACACCTCCGGCGTCAACATCAGTGCCGGTGCCGGGTTGAATCTGGGCAGTGACGCCAGCCTCGGCGCGCTGACCGGCAGCGGCAGTGTGCAACTGACCGGCAGCAACACCCTGACCGTCGGCAGCGGCAACGTCACCAGTACGTTCGACGGTGATCTCAGCGGCAGCGGCGGCTTGGTCAAAGTCGGCACTGGCACGCTGAACCTCACCGGGATCAACGGCATCACCGGCAACACCGCGATCAATGGCGGCACCGTTGATCTCAGCGGCTCGCTGGGCAGTGCTCAACTCAACGTCAATACCGGCGGCACCCTGACCGGTACCGGCTCTGCGCTCGGCGCGGTCAACATCAACAACGGTGGGCATCTCGCGTTGTCGTCGGGCAACACCTTGTCGGCGAGTGCTCTGACTCTCGGCGCCGGCAGTAACGTTGATGTGGCACTGGGCACACCGTCGACCTCATCGCTGATGAATGTCGGTGGCAACCTGACTCTCGACGGCAATCTCAATGTCACCGATGCCGGCGGCTTCGGCGTCGGTGTGTATCGCTTGTTCAACTACACCGGCAGCCTGACCAATCTCGGTCTGGACGTCGCCAGCGTGCCGGTCGGCTACGGCCTCGGCGATCTGCTGGTGCAAACCGGCGTGGCCAATCAGATCAACATTCAGGTCTCCGCGCCGAACAGCAACATCCGTTACTGGGACGGCAGCCAGACCATTGCCAACGGTGTGGTCGATGGCGGCAGTGGCACGTGGAATGCGGTCGGCACCAACTGGACCGATGCCAACGGTCTGGTCAACCAGCCGTGGGCCGGCGACTTCGCGGTGTTCCAGGGCAGCGCCGGCACTGTGACGGTGAACGGCACGCAAGCGTTCACCGGCATGCAATTCCTCACCGATGGCTACAACGTGGTTAACGGTGCGGCGGGGCAACTCACGGCGGTCAACGGCACCGGCGGCACCACTTCGTTGCGCGTCGATCCGGGCGTGACGGCGACCATCAATGCCAATATCGATGGCAGCGGCATCCTCAATAAACTCGATGCAGGCACCTTGGTGCTCGGTGGTGCCAACACCTATACCGGCGGCACGCAACTGGATGGCGGCAAGATTATCGTCGGCAGCAACACCGCACTCGGCACCGGAACGTTGACGGCGAATGCCGGTACGCAACTGGACAGCAACGCGGCGGTGACACTGGCTAACGCGGCGACGCTCAACGGCAACCTCACCGTGGTCGGCAGCAATGCGTTGACCCTCAACGGCGTGATTGGCGGCACCGGTGGCTTGATCAAAACCGGCACGGCCAATCTGACCCTCGGCGGCAATAACGCTTTCCTCGGCCCGGTGGCGCTGAATGCCGGCGGACTGATGCTGGCGTCGAACTCAGCGCTCGGCTCCGGCACGTTGAACGCGGCGGGCGGTACGACGCTGGATGCCAGCACGGCGGTTTCGGTAAACAACGCGGTCAACCTGGCCGGCAATCTCGGCATCGGCGGCACGGCGGATCTGACCTTGGCCGGTACGGTCAACGGCGCCGGCAGCCTGAGCAAAAACGGCGCGGCCAACCTGACCCTCAGCGGCAACAACAACTTCCTCGGCGGCACCACCCTGAACGCCGGCACCCTGACCGCCGGCAGCAACTCGGCACTGGGCCTGGGCAACCTGACCGTGGCGGGCGCCTCGGCGCTGGACAGCAACAGCGCGCTGAGCCTGGGCAACAACGTTGTGCTCAATGCCAATCTGAGCAACACCGGCAGCAACAATCTGACCCTCGCGGGTGTGGTCAGCGGCGCGGGTGGCTTGATCAAGGACGGCGCGTCGAACCTGACCCTCAATGGCATCAATACTTACTCCGGCGGCACCACACTGAATGCCGGTACGTTGACCCTCGGCACTGGCGGGTCGCTGGGCAGCGGCGCGCTGACTGTGGCCGGCGCTTCGACCCTCGACAACTCCGCGCCACTGGTGCTGGCCAACAACCTCAACGTCAACGCGAATCTGGCCCTGGCCGGCAACAACAACCTGACCCTTGGCGGTGTGATTGCCGGCGCCGGCACGTTGAGCAAAAACGGTCTGGCCGACGTCACGCTGAGTGGCAACAACACCTTCAGCGGCACGTTCGATGTGGCGTCCGGCAGCCTGACCACACTGAGTGGCGCAGCGCTGGGCAACAACGCTACGGTCAATCTCGCGGGTGGCGCGGCGCTGAATCTCGGTGCTTCGGGCAGCCTCGCCAGCCTTACCGGCAGCGGCACTGCGCTGATCGGTACGGGCAATACGTTGAGCCTTGGCGGCAACAACGTCAGCAGCACTTTCGCCGGCATCCTCAGCGGTGACGGCAGCCTGAGCAAACTCGGCAGCGGCACCCTGACCCTCAGCGGCATCAGCGATCTGACCGGCGACACCAGCGTCAACGCCGGCACCTTGCAGGTCAACGGCTCGCTGGCCAGCGGCAACGTGTTGGTCAACAACGGTGGCACCCTCGGCGGCAGCGGCACCTTGACCGGTGCCGTGACGGTGGCCGATGGCGGTCATCTGGCGGGCGTCACCGGCAGTACGCTGAACGTGAGTTCGCTGGTGTTCAACGGCAACTCAAACTTCGACGTCGGACTTGGCACACCGGTGTCCGGTGGCGGCAATGCGCTGGTCAGCGTTGGCGGCAACCTGACCCTCGACGGCACCCTCAATGTCAGCGACATCGGCGGTTTCGGCAGCGGTGTGTATCGCCTGATCGACTACACCGGCGGCCTGACCGACAACGGCATGCTCTTCGGCACGTTGCCGGGTAGCGTCAGCCCGGGCGATCTGCAACTGCAAACCGCGCTGGCCAATCAGATCAACCTGCTGGTCACCGCACCGGGCGTCACCGTGCAGTTCTGGGACGGCAATCAACTGGTGGCCAACGGTTCGGTCGAAGGCGGCAGCGGCACCTGGGGCACCGGCACCACCAACTGGACCGACGTCAACGGCACTACCAACCAGGCCTGGACCAACAGCTTCGCGGTGTTCCAGGGTGCGGCCGGCACGGTGACCGTCAACGGCGCGCAAACCATTACCGGCCTGCAGTTCGTCACCGATGGCTACAGCTTGGTGAATGGCACGGCGGGCTCGCTGAATCTGGTCAACGGTTCACTGGGCAATGCCACGGTGCGGGTTGACCCGAACGCCACGGCAACCATCGGTGTCGCGCTCAACGGCAGCGGCACGCTGGGCAAATACGACAGCGGTACGCTGGTGCTCAACGCGGCCAACGGCTACACCGGCGGCACGGCGCTCAATGGCGGCAAAATCGTGGTTGGCAACAACGCGGCGCTCGGCACTGGTGTGTTGACCGCTGCTGACGGCACGGCGCTGGACAGCAACGCGGCCGTCAGTCTGGGCAACGACGTGGTCATCAATGGTGGTTTGACCGTTGCCGGCTCCAACGCCTTGACCCTCGACGGCGTGGTCAGCGGCAGCGGCAGCCTGATCAAGGCCGGCGCATCGAGCCTGACCCTCAACGGCAGCAACACTTTCAGTGGCGGCACTCAACTCGCCGGCGGCACGCTGGTTCTTGGCAACAACAGTGCGATCAGCAGCGGTGCGCTCAATGTGATCGGCAATGGCACCCTCGATAGCACTTCAGCGCTGCAACTGGCCAATGCCATCAACCTTGGCGCTCAACTGACCCTGGCCGGTAATCAGAACACCACATTGATCGGTGCGGTGACCGGCACCGGCAGTCTGCTGAAAAACGGTAGCGGCGATCTCGTCCTCAGTGGCGCCAACACCTACAGCGGCGGCACCACACTGAACGGCGGCACGACGCGCGGTGACACCAGCAGCCTGCAAGGTGCGATCGTCAACAACGCAACGCTGACCTTCGAGCAAAACGCCGATGGCAGCTACACCGGCAATCTCACCGGCGCCGGTACGCTGAACAAAACCGGGGCTGGAGAGTTGCTGCTGACTGGCAACAACACCTTCACCGGCAACACCTCGGTGCAGGCTGGCAACCTGATCGTCAACGGCGTGCTCAACAGCGCCAATGTCGACGTTGCCAGCGGTGCGGGCATCGGCGGCGGTGGCCAGTTTGGGGGTGCCGTGCAACTGGCCAGCGGTGCGACGCTGCTGGGTGGCGGTACGGCAACGCCGTTGTCAGTCGGTTCGCTGGCACTGTCGTCGGGGACCAATCTGGACTTCAGCCTCGGCTCGGCGGCCAGTTCGACCACGGTGGTCAATGTCGCCGGCAACCTGACCCTCGACGGTACGTTGAACATCAGCAACGCCGGCGGTTTCGGCACTGGGGTTTATCAACTGTTCAGCTATGGCGGCAGCCTGATCGACAACGGTCTGGTCTACGGTAGCCTGCCGGTGTCGGCGGCCAACCTGACCCTGCAAACCGCCATCGCCAATCAGATCAACCTGCTGGTGCAAGGCACCCCGGGTGAGGTGCAGTTCTGGAACGGTGGCACCACCAATCCGGACGGCAGCATCGGTGGCGGCAGCGGTGTGTGGGGGCCGGACACCAACTGGACCGATCCGAGTGGTACTCAGGCGCTGGCTTCAAATGGTCAGTTCGCGGTGTTCGGCGGTCAGGCAGGTACGGTTACGGTGCAGGGCAACCAGAACTTCACTGGTCTGCAATTCCTCTCCGGCGGTTACAGCGTGGTTCCGGGGGCTGGAGGTACGCTGACTCCGGTCAACGGCACGGACGGCAGCCTTGCACCGGTGCGGGTCAATGCCGGAGGGAGCGCAGAAATCTCCGCGCCGCTGGTGGGCACGGGCGGCATCGAGAAGCTTGATTCCGGCACGCTGGTACTGAGCGGCGCCAACACCTACAGCGGTGGCACCACGGTCAGCGGCGGTACGCTGGTCGGTAACACCACCAGCCTGCAGGGCAATATCCTCAACAACGCATCGCTGCTCTTCTTGCAGAACTTCAATGGTCAGTTCAATGGATCGCTGCGCGGACTTGGCGCGATGCTCAAACGCGGTACCGGCACCTTGCTGTTGACCGGTGATAATCCGTTCAGCGGCACGGTCGCGGTCGATCAAGGTGTGTTGCAAGTCGGCAGCCTTGCGGCGCGCGCTTCGTTGGGTGGGCAAGTCACCGTGGCCAACGGCGCCGGCCTGAGCGGTAATGGCAGCGTCGGCTCGGTGGTCAACCATGGCGTTGTCGCCTCGGGCTCCGAAGCAGGAACGCTGAGCGTGGCCGGTAACCTGACCAATGCGAGCGACGGGGTGCTGGCGCTGACCGTCAGTTCGCCAACCGCGACACCGTTGGCCGTCGGTGGCACCGCGACGTTGGGCGGCGCTTTGCAAGTCAACTCGCTGGCACCGTTCACCGGCAACACCACGTATTCGCTGATCACGGCGGGCGGTGGCGTGAATGGCACCTTCAGCGCTGCGGACCTGCCGCAATACGCGTTCCTCAACACAGCACTGGTGTATGACGCCAACGCGGTGAACCTGGTGGTCAGCCGCAATGGCAACTCGTTCGCCGATGTCGCCGCCACCGGCAACCAGTTCCGCACCGCCACCGCGTTGTCGAACAACGGCCCGGCCGGTGCGGCGTTGCAGAACGAGATCGTCAACCTCAGTGTTGCCGGTGCGCGCAATGCCTTCGACAGTCTGTCCGGTGAGATCCACGCCAGCACCGCCAGTGCCATCCTTGAGGATTCGCGTTATGTGCGTGACGCAGTCAACGATCGCATGCGCCAACCGTCATGCAGCGCGGCGGATGATCCACGCCGTGCTCTGGCGCCAAGTGACAACCAATTGAGTAGCAACGGTTGCCACGGCGAAATGGTTGGCTGGGCGCGGGCTCTTGGTGCGTGGGGTGAGTCGGATGGCGACAGCAACGCGGCGAAACTCGACCGTAACCTCAGCGGCTTCATGCTCGGCACCGACAAGCAACTCGATGACCAGTGGCGCGTGGGCATGGCCGCCGGTTACACCCGCAGCGATCTCGATGCGCATGATCGTCGCTCGGATGCCACCGTTGAAAGCTACCATCTGGCGGCGTACCTCAATTCGCAGTTCGATGCACTCGCAGTGCGCCTCGGCGCGGCGTACAGCTGGCACGACATCGAGACCAAACGCAACGTCAGCGTCGGCAGCTACAACGATCGTCTGAAAGCCAACTACGACGCGCGCAGTGCGCAGGTGTTCGGTGAAGTCGGTTACACGATTGACGCCGGCGGCATTGCCCTTGAGCCGTTCGCCGGGCTGGCCTACGTCAACTACGACACCGACAAGGCCAAGGAGAAAGGCGGAGCAGGGCGCCTGGAGGCCGATGCCGATCAGGACATCACCTTCTCGACCCTCGGCGTGCGCGCCGGCAAAGTCATCACCCTGGCCAACGGCGGGCAATTCACCCCGCGTGCGGCACTCGGCTGGCGCCATGCGTTTGGTGACACCAAGCCTGACGCTGATCTGACCTTCATCGACGGCGGCGCCTCGTTCAGCACCCAGGGCGTGCCGATCGCCAAGGACAGCGCCATCGTCGAAGCGGGTGTCGACTTCCAGATCAGCCCGACCGGCAAACTCGGCGTCGGCTACTCGGGTCAACTGTCGAACGACAGCAACGACCATGCGATGACCATCAGCTTCAGCCTGGGCTTCTGATTTAGGGGCGAAGCACTTTTAGCCGCCCGTAAGGGCGGTTTTTTTTAGGGCAAAAGGGTGGTTCATTCCTCAATCAGGAATCTGGATGCAGCGCTCAGTTTTTCCTGTCTTTGATTTGAACTTTCAGTTCGATTTCAACCCGTCGATCGACCGCCAGACATTCCTTCTGTTCTGGAAGTGACAGGTCTCTGGGGCAATTCGATTTAGGCACTAGAGAGCCTTGGCCCAATCGTTTCACCTGTGCATCCGACAAATCGGCAAACAGATCCTTGATCTCGGTATACACACTGTCAGCACGTCGAATAGACAGGGCCATGTTGGAGTCTCCGGTTTTTAGCACTGGAGTTCTGTCGGTGTGACCGGTGATGGTGGCAGACAGGATTTGCAGATTGTCGGCTTCCAGTTTGTGTTTGGTTTCCTGAGTAAAATTGGCAAGCTGGAGCTTTCCGTTGTCGCTGATTTTGTCTTCGTAAATATCGAAGAGAGTGTCGGTATTGACTGTCAGGCAGGTTTTGAAGCTGTTCTTTTTATCGGCAGGGGTGAGAACATTCAAACCACTACGGTCCAGCTCTATCTTGGCCTTAGCTACCCAGTTGTTTTTTTCATATGCAAGTAGTTGTACCAGGCTACGCTCGCCCAAGCCGTGCCAAAGAACATTGAAATGATGAACTATATTGGTTTTGTCACCGTCTTTGACGCAGCCGTAAATTGAAAGGTTGAATTCCTTTGCTACATCGCTGACGATTTTTTGATTGCTTTCGTTCAACGCAAGAGAGACGTTTTTTTGTTGGATTCCGATTAATCCAAAGCTCCCATCGATGAATTTTCCAAATACTGGAAGTGCAATTGTTGGAACTATGAAGATGGCAGTAAAAATTAATGCCCCTCGCATGCGTGCGCGGCTTTGCTTGTTTTTGTCATCAATATCGGGGGCATCCGGCTTCCATTGGACCACCGCAAAATGCAATAAAAAACCACTAAGTAGAGGCGCGATGGTGGCTTCTAGACTACCCAGCCAGTAAGCGATAAAGAATACAATTGACAAAAATGAAAGGCAGGCGGCACCGTCAAGAAGTCGAGATGTTCCCTTTTCGGTGAAAGCGGAGTGACCAAAGTAAAAAGACATGAATCCGAACAATAACCAGGTGCAATACAGTAAGCCGAACCCCAGTGCGATGAAGATAAATACCAAGCTGTCTGCAAGGTTAAGACCTGTGGGGAAAAAATTTATAGAAAACGCGCAATATCCCCACGTGACTAAAACGCCAAGGGTAATGATGGCTTTCGCTGCAAATGAGCCTTGTTTATTGATGTAGTCCAGTAATTCAGACACTGTATTTCCTGCCATGGATTGTCGGTGGGGTAAGTTGTCCAATCCGCAGATGCGAAGAGGTAACGAAGGATCCGGAAGAAGTGATGACTCTCCATCCCGGATCGCTACAGCAAGTGTTCAAGTCGCCAGACTGCTTTCCAACTCAAGCAGCAACCGGTCATTTTCTTCCATCGCCTGCGTCAGACTCCGGTCAAGCCTTTCACCCACCTCGATGATTTCGCGGTCGCGGTTCACGCCTAGAGGATCAAGCCTGTCCACCAGGTAAACAACAAAAGTGCTGGCCAGCCCTGTCAGTGCGCCGACGATGACCGCAGACAAAATCGCCCCTACAGTGCCGAGCCCGGGAATCAGCAGCATTTGTTTTTCGATGACTTCTTCAAGTGCCACACCGGCAATGATCACACCTCCGGCGCAAGTGATCTTGATCGCCTCGTGTGCTGCCTGACGCAGGGTGAGTCCCTCAGGAGGCAGCAACAGTGTCTTCAGTGCCTTGAGCAACGACAGGAACCCTTCACGGAACATGCGCACAGCACGTTTGCCCGTGGTGACAAAGACGTTGATCAGGGTGGTGACCAGGTTGGCCAGTACGCCGGCCACGAAGCCTGCGCCACCGGCAGCCAGCGCCGTTTGCCATTGATTGCCGACTCGTTTGGCAACGCGCCCGAGGCGCGCGCGTAGTTCCGGGACCAACGATTCGTGGCTTCGGCCATGGCGGTACAGGTCCATCAGTTCGTCGAACGTTGCGCTGAAAAATTCGATCAGCATGACGCCGAATGCTTGCTGAAACGCCATCTTGCCGCCTTCCTTGAGGCTGGTCTTGGCAAGGTCCGCTTTGAACTTGTCGCTTTTGTAATAAGCGTCGTTGAGTTTCTTTTCATACTCGGCACGTGCTGCCTTGTCCTTCGCCAGCAGCAGATCAGGGTTCTGCGCGATGGCTTCATGCTGTTTGAGCAGATTGAGGCGATTTTCTTCTTTAGGCGTCAGTTCGGTTTTCTCCGACAGCCGCTGCATTTCCTCCCGACGACTGACCGACTGCGTCTGCAGCTTTTCAACAAGTTCGGTGGCACTCAATTTACCTTTTGACTGGTTAAGCGCTTTCTTCGTCGGATTCAGATTGGAGTCGACATTTGCCAGTTTCGGTGCATCGAGATCGGCCAGCACTCGTCCCGGATCGGTATAAATTTCATTGGCTGAAATGGTGTGGTCGAGGTTGCGCGGATCCTGCTTCTTGTTCTGGCCGAAGGTCTCGTTTGTGTAGGCGTCCTTGAGGGTGCCCGATTGCTGAGCCAGCGTGTCTTTGGCGTTTTTGTCGGTGTAAGCCTTGTCCTTGTGAAATTTGTCCGAATCATAAGCAGGCAAGTCGGTGTACTTATTGGCAGCAGCATCGCTGGCGTACACCTCATTCCTCGCGTTATTGATGGTGTCGACGTTGCCGCCTTTTTTATCGTAAACCGCGAGCACTCGACCCAACCCGAAAGGTACCGCAATAGCCTGCAACACCTCGCGTCTACTGTCCCCGATGAGTTGCTCGAAACGTTCCTGATTGAACGCTTGCGAGTAGCCTTTGAGCGCTTCCTGGGCTTCATCATCCGTGACGTCAAGCTCCACCGAAAAATCAGCGGCAAGAAAATCATCCTCCAACAGCAGAGGGCTCAGGGGCTCCTCAAGCAATTGTCGAGCAAGGTCAGCCTCGGGCAACCCGACAAGGCGGGTCGCACTGGCAACCGTTGCTTGCTGGCGTTGCCGGGCTTTGAAACGTTCGATTCGATCCGTCATGGCAGTTCTCCTATCAAGCAGCGGCAGACAGCTGCGCCCATCCCGAGCGAAACGCTTTCTGCGGCTCACTCATTTCACCGTTCAGGGTCGTGACGAAATCGATGATTTCATCGAACAACGCTTGCGCCTCAATTCCGGTTTTTCGCGCTCGGATGAAAGCCTCCTTGAGCGTCGGAGGATTGCTAGCGAGCAGATTCATCGCTGCTTGAACTTTGGCGGGCAGGAAGTCGCCACCCATGCCCAGCAGGAACTCATTGATTTGCTGCTTATCCTCTTCACTGGCGCCGCCATTGCACGCGGCGCTCGCCTGTGCAACGGCTTGCATGGCAATCAGCATGCGGAAATATGCTTCATGGCTGTCAATGCATGCCTTGGCTTTTGCGAGCGCCTCGGAGAAGCGCCTTTCCCTGACCTCGCTCTTCGCCTTTTCGCGGTTCTCGCCGCGAGTTTCAGCATTTTTTTCCTTGCGCTCTTCCAGTTCTTTTTTGGCATTCCAATAGGTCGCCATCGAGGTTCCGAAGTCGGCTACATAGTCCCGGGAACTGTCGTAACCGCTGGTGATGGTTTCGCGGGTGAAATCGTAAGCATCACTCAGGACATCGCCCACTTTGTCAGCAGCGTCCACAACGGATTCAACGGCCGCGGTGTAAACGTCTGCCACAACGTCGGCGGCATTGGAGGCGGTTTCGACAGTGGAGTTGTAGGCATCGGATACGGCATCGCCAACCTTTTCGGCGGCTTCAGTCACGACGTCAGTCACCGCATCGGCGGCATCGGAAATCGTTTCGACGGTGGCGCCATACAGATCGCCGACTTTGTCTCCAACGATGTCAGCGGCTTCTGCAACGGTCTCGCGGGTCGCATCGAATGCGCGGCCGACCGCGCTGGTGATAGAGGAGAAAATAAATGTCGTGTTGAAACTTTCTGGACTAGAGGGCTCGGGTTCGCGTCGCCAAGAATCGATAAAGGAGCCAGTTTCGGTTGGTTTGGAGGCGCGTTGTTTCATAGTAGTCCCTGACTTTGAATGAAGCGTTGCGCGATTCTCCCTGGTTGAAGGGTGATGTCAATATGCCTTCAGTTATCTTAAGAGGGATTGACACCGCCGAGCTGATTTGGACCTCTGCTAGAATCGCCCCCATCAACAGCCTGAGACTCCCCCATGAGCGAGCCGATTCGTCTGACCCAATACAGCCACGGCGCCGGTTGCGGCTGCAAGATTTCCCCGCAGGTGCTGGAAGTGATTCTGGCCGGCAGCGGTGCGCAGAACCTTGATCCGAAACTGTGGGTCGGCAACGCCTCGCGCGATGACGCGGCGGTCTACGAGATCGATGCCGAGCGCGGTGTGGTCTCGACCACCGACTTTTTCATGCCGATCGTCGATGACCCGTTCGACTTCGGCCGCATCGCCGCGACCAATGCGATCAGCGACATCTACGCGATGGGCGGTGATCCGCTGATGGCCATCGCGATTCTCGGCTGGCCGGTCAATGTGCTGGCGCCGGAAGTGGCGCGTGAAGTGATTCGCGGCGGCCGTGCCGTGTGCGACGCGGCGGGCATTCCACTGGCAGGCGGGCATTCGATCGATGCGCCAGAGCCGATCTTCGGCCTCGCCGTCACCGGTCTGGTCGAGAAGCGCCACATGAAGCGCAACGACACCGCTACCGCCGGTTGCCTGTTGTACCTGACCAAACCGCTAGGCATCGGCATCCTCACCACCGCCGAGAAGAAGGGCAAGTTGCGCCCGGCCGACGTCGGCGTGGCCCGCGACTGGATGTGCACCCTGAACAAACCCGGCAGTCGCTTCGGCAAACTCGCCGGCGTTACAGCGATGACCGACGTTACCGGTTTCGGCCTGCTCGGGCATCTGGTGGAAATGGCCGATGGCAGCCAGCTCACCGCGCGCATCGCCTATGACCGTGTGCCACGTCTGGACAGCGTCGAGTATTACCTCGATCAAGGTTGTGTCCCCGGCGGTACGCTGCGCAACTTCGACAGCTATGCGAGTAAGGTGGGCCGCGTGCAGGAACTGCACAAACGCGTGCTCTGCGACCCGCAAACCAGTGGCGGTCTGCTGATCGCGGTGACGCCGCAAGGCAATGAAGAATTCCTCGCTGTTGCCGCCGAACTGGGTCTGAACCTTGCGCCAATCGGCGAACTGGTTGAGCGACAGACGAACGCAGTCGAGGTGATTTGATGCTCCGCGACTGCACTGACTACCGAGACATTTTTCTCAACGACCGGCCGTTGATGGACGCCCGCGCACCGGTCGAATTTCACAAGGGCGCGTTCCCCGGCGTGATCAATCTGCCGCTGATGAACGACGTTGAACGGCAGAAGATCGGTACCTGCTACAAGCAACACGGCCAGCAGGCCGCCATCGAGCTGGGCCATCAACTGGTGTCGGGCGCGGTGAAGGCCGAGCGCATCCAGGCCTGGGCCGATTTTGCCCGCGCCCATCCTGACGGTTATCTGTATTGTTTTCGTGGCGGCCTGCGCTCGCAGATCACTCAGCAATGGCTGCGTGACGAGGCCGGCATCGACTATCCGCGCATCGGCGGTGGTTACAAAGCGATGCGCAACTTCCTCATCGACACCCTTGAACAGGCCATCGCGCAATGTGATTTCGTCCTGCTCGGCGGCATGACCGGCACTGGCAAGACCGAAGTGCTGGTGCAGTTGCGCAATGGCCTGGACCTGGAAGGGCACGCCAATCATCGTGGCTCAAGCTTCGGCAAACGCGCCACCGGACAGCCGTCGAACATCGATTTTGAAAACCGCCTGGCCATCGACATTCTCAAGAAACGCGACGCGGGGTTTGCGCAGTTCGTGCTGGAGGACGAGAGCCGGGTGGTCGGCAGTTGCGCCTTGCCGCTGCCGCTGTATCAGGGCATGCAGCAGTACCCGATGGTCTGGCTGGAAGACAGTTTTGACGATCGCGTGGAGCGGATTCTGCGTGATTACGTGGTGGATCTGTCTGCGGAATTTACGGCTGTGCACGGTGAAGAGGGCTTCACGTTGTTTTCTGAACGCCTGCTTGAAAGTCTCAACAATGTGCAAAAACGCCTCGGTGGCGAGCGTCATCGGCGAATGCTGATGTTGATGGAAGAGGCGTTGATCGAGCAGGGGCGAAGCGGGGCGGTGGACTTGCATCGCGGCTGGATCGAAGGGTTGCTGCGTGAGTATTACGACCCGATGTATGTGTTTCAGCGCGAGAAGAAGGGCGGGCGGATCGAGTTTGCCGGGGAGCGTGGGGCGGTGCTTGAGTATCTGCGTGAGCGGGTGAATCAGAAGGATTGATAGTGCTTTTGCTGGCCTCATCGCTGGCAAGCCAGCTCCCACAGTTATTGCGGATGTACATGGATTTTGTGTACACCCTAGAACCCTGTGGGAGCTGGCTTGCCAGCGATGGGGCCGGTTCAGACAGAAGATGACTCAGGTCGGGCAGGTTTCCTTGCCATGATCCAGCCCCTGCTTGTAGCTGTGGCTCTGCAGACTGGCCTTGCCGTTGTGCCAGGTCAGGGTCAGTACATACAGCGAGTCAAAATCGTTGCCCGCCCAGTCCTCGGTGATGTTCTGTTTTTCGCCGACCGCTTTGCCCGCCACCTTGTTGATCAGCTCTGGCAGATAGCCGTGGGACCAGGCGGTGTAGATCGTCGAGTTGTGATACTTGTCTTCCAGCAGTTCGCGGGCCAGATCGCTGGTGTCGTTGGCCGAGAACTCGATGTTCACCGGCAGGCCGAGCTTGATCGCGGCGGGGCTGATGGTCATCAGCGGGCGAATGTAGCTGTAGGAATTATCCAGCTCACCTTCCTCGACATTGCGCGTCGGGTTGGCGGCAAACACGTAATCGGCCTTGCCGAATTTCTCCGGCAGCAGCGTCGACAGGTCGATGGCGCGGTTCAGGCCCTGACAGTTGAGCTGGCCGAGGCCACCTTCGGGTTTCTCCGCATGGCGCAGGAACACCAGCGTCTGGGTACCGTCCACCGGTTGCGCGCGGCTTTCGCTGGACTCCAGCGACAGGAACAGCGCACTGACGGCCAGCAGGGAAGGCAGGGCCACATATGCGCGGTGTTTGAAACGTTTGGCGAATCGCATAAGGATCGTCATGAAATAAAAGGTTCTTCAACAAATTCGGTTAAGGCTGACAAACCTTTACACCGCGGGCTCCCAGCACCGGGTGTTTTCCCTGTCTTGAACGGCTTCCTCTGCAACAAAGGCATAGCTCAGAGTCCCCTGAGGGCCGATTGGTTCGATCGTCCGAGTGCGCAGCACTCTAACGGCTACGTTCAGCGGCCTGGTGGCAGGTTAGCGACAGGATGTTACGGGTTCATGTAGGCGCTGGCGCAGGCTGTGATCTTTTTGCAGGCTGCAAAGGCTCAAGATCAAAAGATCGCTGCCTGCGCAGCGCCTACATTATGATCAGGCTTTAATTTGTGACTGGATGCTTCCCATGACCGATCTGTCCGCGTTCCCGATCACCCAGAAATGGCCGGCGCAGTACCCTGACTGGATTCAGCTCTATTCCTTGCCGACGCCCAATGGTGTCAAAGTCTCGATCATGCTCGAAGAGATCGGCCTGCCGTACGAACCGCACAAGGTCGCTTTCGACAGCAATGATCAATTGTCTGCCGAGTTCCTTTCGCTGAACCCGAACAACAAGATCCCGGCGATCCTGGATCCGCATGGCCCCGAAGATCAGCCACTGGCGCTGTTCGAATCCGGTGCGATCCTGATATATCTGGCCGACAAAAGCGGCCAGTTGCTCGCGCAGGAAGGTGCGCAGCGCTACGAAACCATCCAGTGGCTGATGTTCCAGATGGGCGGCATCGGTCCAATGTTCGGCCAGCTCGGTTTCTTCAACAAATTCGCTGGCAAGGATTACGAGGACAAGCGCCCGCGTGATCGTTACGTCGATGAAAGCAAGCGTCTGCTCAAGGTGCTCGACGGCCGGCTCGAGGGTCGTGACTGGATCATGGGCGAGCGTTACACCATTGCCGATATCGCCACGTTTCCGTGGGTGCGTAACCTGATTGGGTTTTATGAGGCCGGTGATCTGGTCGGCATCAGCAACTTCCCGAATGTCACCCGCGTACTGGAGCGATTCCTCGCCCGCCCTGCGGTCATTCGCGGCCTGACCATCCCCTCATGATTTTCGGGCTATACACATAACCTTGTGGGAGCTGGCTTGCCAGCGATGACGCCGGTACAGTCGACATCTATGTTGACTGAACCACCGCCATCGCTGGCAAGCCAGCTCCCACAGGGATTTACAGTGTTCTGAAAGATTGTTACCCGCCCGGTAATGCACTCTTGATTGATCCAGGTTTGTACCGCGCGCCCCGCAAGGCATAAGCTTCGCCCCCTACGACTTTCGTCTCATCTGCCGTTTTCAGGAAAGGCCCCCATGTCCAGTCAGTTCCCCGAAGCACGTCCCCGCCGTCTGCGCCGCAATGCGAGCCTGCGCAGCCTGTTCCAGGAAACCGAATTCAGCCTGAACGATCTGGTCCTGCCGATTTTCGTTGAAGAAGAAATCGATGACTTCGTGCCGATCAAGAGCATGCCCGGGGTGATGCGCATTCCCGAGCGCAAACTGGCCAGCGAAATCGAGCGTTATGCCCGTGCTGGCGTCAAGTCGGTGATGACCTTCGGCGTGTCGCATCATCTGGACAGCAACGGCAGCGATACCTGGCGCGAGAATGGTCTGGTCTCGCGCATGTCGCGCATCGCCAAGGACGCTGTGCCGGAGATGATCGTGATGTCCGACACCTGCTTCTGCGAATACACCGATCACGGCCACTGCGGCGTGATGCACAACCATGAAGTCGACAACGACCAGACCCTGATCAACCTCGGTAAACAAGCTGTGGCGGCGGCCCGCGCTGGTGCCGACGTGATAGCGCCGTCAGCAGCGATGGATGGACAAGTGCGGGCGATTCGTCAGGCGCTGGATGCCGCCGGTTTCACCCAGATTCCGATCATGGCTTACTCGACCAAGTTCGCCTCGGCACTCTACGGCCCGTTCCGCGAGGCCGGTGGCAGTGCGCTGAAAGGCGACCGCAAAAGCTATCAGATGAACCCGATGAACCGCCGCGAAGCCCTGCGCGAATCGCTGCTCGACGAGCAGGAAGGCGCCGATGCGCTGATGGTCAAACCGGCCGGCGCTTACCTCGACATCATCCGCGACATTCGTGAAGCCTCGAACCTGCCGCTGGCGGCGTATCAGGTCAGTGGCGAGTACGCGATGATCAAGTTCGGCGCGCAGGCCGGGGCAATTGATGAGGATCGCGTGGTGCGAGAGAGTCTGGGCGCGATCAAGCGTGCGGGTGCTGATTTGATCTTTACTTACTTTGCGATGGATCTGGCATTGGCCGGGATCTAAAGACCAACGCACAACCCTGTGGGAGCTGGCTTGCCAGCGATAGCGTCAGCACAGTCAAAATCAATCTTGACTGATCCACCGCTATCGCTGGCAAGCCAGCTCCCACAGGTTCTTGTGGTTTCCTTGGGTCAGAGGCCGGCAAAGAACGGGCGGATGCCGTGATCGCGGAAGTAGCGTTCAATCACTTTCGGATCCGCGCTGTTCTCGGCAATCGCCACATAGGTATCCGGGCGCAGTAGATAAAAACCGTTACGTCCCAACCCCGCCGTTTCAAATGCGGGGCGCCAGTCGAACACATGCAGCGGTAAATGGTGTTCATTGCACCAGGCGATCATTTCGTCGCTGGTGTCGCCGTACACGTGCACCTGCCAGCATGGTTGCCTTAGCGGTTCGTAATTATCCCCCTCACCATCATGCGCCCACGGCAAGCGATCGCCGCCATGCACGTGGCCGGCGGCGCCCTGGCTCAGCGGCATGCCGCGATAGTTGAGGGTGACTTGTGACACGGTGCGAAAAAGGAACTCGCGACTGGCCTCGAACGAAGCCATTTTCGGGATCAGAAACGGTGCCACACGCATGCGTAGCAGATCGGCCATGCGTCCTTCGGCAGTGACAAAACTGAAGACTTTGTCGGTGGTCGACACCAGTCGGCGGGCGAAGGCAATGCGTTCTGTTTCGTAGCTGTCGAGCAGGCTTGGTTCGGCGCCACCGCTGAGCACAGCGGCGAGTTTCCACGCCAGATTGATCGCGTCGCCAATGCCGGTGTTCATGCCCTGACCGCCCGCCGGGCTGTGCACATGCGCGGCATCGCCGAGCAGAAACGCACGACCGCTGCGAAAATGCTCGGCCACGCGGTGATGCACGCGGTAGGTCGAGAACCAGTGCACGTCTTCGATATGCACTTTCAGATGTTCGATGGCACGGCTGCTGACGTCGGAGAATTCCAGGCTTTCGGCGCGATCCGCGCGCTCATCACGCACCGTGCCGATCAGACGGGCACGGCCTTCGCCGGCCAGGGGAAACACGGCGAGGAAGTCCGCCTCATCCAGATCCAGGTGCAACTCGCCGTTCATCGCCGGGCCGCTGGCCTTGACGTCCGCGACATAGAAAATCTGCTGATAAGTGCCGCCGGGGAAACCAGTGTCGAGGGTTTTGCGCACGATTGAGCGGGCGCCGTCACAGCCGGCCAGATAACAGGCTTGGCAGATTTCCTGCTCACCATCGGGCAGGCGCAAATGCGCGGTGAGGCCGTCGCCGGTTTCCTCGAAACTTTCCAGTGTCGTGTCGCGTTCGACCGTGATGCCATAGTCTTCAAGACGCTCGATCAGCAGCCGTTCGTGTTGATCCTGCGGGAAGATTTCGACGAATGCGTAGGGTGTCAGGCCTTCGCCGATGCGGTTCAGTGGCAACTGCGCGACCGGTTTACCGTTGACCCAGAAATTCGCCGCCGCCACCCGATGGCCGTTGCGCACCACGGTGTCGGCGAGGTCCAGTTGCCGGTACAACTCGAGGGTGCGCGCCTGCACCGCCAGCGCTCGCGACGTAGTACCGGGCGCGGAGGCCTTGTCGATGATCCGCACGCGCACGCCCAGTTTGCTCAGCCACAGGGCCAGCACCAGCCCGGTGGGGCCGGCGCCGATGATCAGAACGTCGGTGCGGTTCATGGGCCTGTCCTCCGTTTGCTGTGCAGCAAGTATGGATCAGCAGGAGCGGGTGGCCAGTTGATCGGCCAGACGGAAGACGGCCCCGCAGCGGTGAGGCTGTGGGGCCTTTTTTGGGTGTTCGGCGGGAAGGTATTGGCGGTAGTGAAATTTACCCCCTCACCCCAGCCCTCTCCCCCAGGGGGGCGAGGGGGAAAGGGAGCCGATTTGTGTGTTTTTTAAGACTTGAGTTCGACTCGATATTTCAGGTCGGTGTAACTTGCAAGAACACCACGGTCAGTCCCCTCTCCCTCTGGGAGAGGGTTAGGCGGGCGGCGTTCCGATGAGGGGCTTTTCAGCCTTAGAAATCAATAGTCCCGGACAACTTCGCCACCCGCGGCTCACCCTGAGTCAGATACCCCCCCTGAGCCGATTCCCAATACTTCTTGTTCGCCAGATTTTCCACGCCCAGACGCACGGTCACGTCCTTCTCCGACACCTTGAACGCATAACGCGCCCCCGCATCGAAGCGGTTCCAGGTCGGCAGGCTGAGGTTGTTCGCCGCGTCAGCGTATTGACCGCCGGTACGCAGCATCCGCGCATTCAGCGCCACGCCTTGCAGACCCGGCACGTCCCAATCCGCACCAGCGTTGAACTGGAAGGTCGGCACACCGATCGCACGGTTGCCGTCGTTGGCGCCATTGAGAGTGTTCTTCAGTTCGGTGTCCATCAGGGTCAGACCGCTGATCAGGCGCAGACCATTGATCGGTTCGCCGAACACGTTCATTTCCACGCCTTTGTTGATCTGCTCGCCTTCACGCACGTAGGTGCAGGTAGTCGCACTGTCGATTTCGCAGTAACCATCGCTCGGCTGCTCGATGCGATAAACACCGAGGCTGGCGCCGTAAGTGCCCATGTCGACTTTCACCCCGACTTCGGTCTGCTTGGAGCGTTTCGGCGCATAGACTTCGTTGCCGTTGGTGACACGGAAACCACCGGAACTGGTCGGCGAGGTCGGCCCTTGGGCCAGGCCTTCGATGTGGTTGGCGTAGAACGACACATGGTCCCACGGCTTGAACACCACGCCGTAGACGGGTGTGGTGATCGATTCGTCGTAGCTCGACTTGCGATCGCCGCTGCCCCAACTGGCGTAGTTGTAGCCTTGCACCACCAGTTGCTGGCGACGCAGGCCGGCGGTGACCAGCAGGCGATCATCGAAGAAACCGAGGGTGTCAGAGAGTGCGATGCTGCGGTTGAAGGTCTTGCCGACGATGCCGGGATCATTCAAGTCGCCGCCGGCAAAGTTGCCCACCGGCGACGGCGTTTGCACCGGGTGGTAGATGTTGTTGGCGTATTGGGTCAGGTCAAAATCATAGGCGCTGCGCTGCTCGGCCCAGATGCCGGTCAGGCCGAAGTTGAGCTTGTGGCTGACCGACCCGGTGTTGAATTTACCGTTGAGGCCGGCCATCACGCTGGTGTTGTCTTCGTCGTGCGGAATGAACGAGCCGGTGGTGAACGACGCGCCGTTGTTACCGACCAGCGTGGTCGAGTTGTAGCGCCCGACTTCGCGGGTGTGCTTGGCGCCGCCGGCCGCGTAGGCGGTCCAGTTGTCGTTCAGGTCGTACTCGGCGCGAAGCATGCCGAAGGTGTCTTCGATGTCGGTGTAGCCCCACTTCGGCGCGTAGTTGGTGTCGGCCGAGGGCGCGTCTGGAATGTGCGTGGCAGTGCCGAGGTTGACCGAGTTGCGACCACCGTTGACGCGTTCTTTCTGGTAGGCGAAGTCGCCGGAGAGGCGCAGGGCGTCGCCGCGATAATCGAGGCCGATGGCAAACAGTTTCGAGCGCTGGTTCTCGTGGTCGATACCGGTGTCGCCTTCGCGCTGGGACAGGTTGATCCGGGCGCCGAAGCGGTTGTCTTCACCGAAACGCTGGCCGATGTCGAAGTGATGACCGATACGGCCTTCGCTGTTGATGTCGGTGGTGTAACGACGCAGCGGCACATCGCCGGCGCGCTTCGGTTGCAAGTTGACGCCGCCGCCGATGCCGGAGCCGGTCGGGGTCACGCCGTTGATAAAGGCGTTCGGGCCTTTGAAAACTTCCACGCGCTCCAGGGCATCGGTGGAAATGATCTGCCGGGGCAGCACGCCGTACAGGCCGTTATAGGAAATGTCGTCGCCGTTCAGTGGCAAGCCACGGATCATGAAGACCTGCGCCTGGTTGCCGTAACCGGACGCCTGACGTACCGAGGAATCGTTGAGCAGCACGTCGGCGACGTCTTCGGCCTGCTGATCCTGGATCAGTTGTTCGGTGTAGGACGCAGCGCTGAACGGCACGTCCATCATGTCCTGATTGCCGAGCACGCCGAGCTGGCCACCACGGGCCATTTGACCACCCGCGTAAACCGGGGGCAGGGCGTTGGGCGTCGGGGCTTGGGCGTTGACGTTGACGTCGTCCAGCACCAGCGCTTTGGTATCGCCTTCTGCGGCTTGGGCGGTGATGGTCAGGGAACACAGCAGGGCGAGAAGCGTCGGGCGAAACGGGACGGCGAGTCGAGCTGGAACGGGCATGTAGATACCTGGAGGCGCACGGCCGGTGAGAAAAATAAGGGCGGCGCGGGAACTCCTTGCGCAAATGCGACTCCAGGCGCAAATGATAGGTTTTCTCAGTAACGTTTTGCAATCAGTTTGTCATCACCCTCTCAAAACACACATCACCTGGAGGAGCTGCCGCAGGCTGCGATCTTTTGATCTTGTTTTTTAAAATCAAAAGATCGCAGCCTACGGCAGCTCCTACACGGATTGTGTATGGTGGTTTGGGCTTAACGGACTGGATAAAGCTTCATGCACAACTTTCAATTACCGATCACCCTCGCCGTACTGCTGGTGCTCGCCGGTTGCGCGGGGCAACGCAGTACCGAGCCGGTGCCCCGTGCGCCTGCTGAAGTGAAGGCCGAGATCGTGCGGCTGATGCCGGCCAAGACTGCCGATCGCCAAGGCTGGGCCACCGATATCTACGCCGCGTTTGCCGCGCAGAACATCAGCCCGACCACGCAAAATCTTTGCTCGGTGCTGGCCGTGGCCGAGCAGGAATCGACCTTCCAGGCCGACCCCACGGTGCCAGGCCTGGGCAAAATCGCTCGCGACGAAATCGACCGTCGCGCCGCCAAAGTGCACATCCCCAGCTTGTTGGTCAGCGGCGCGCTGCAAGTGCGCTCAACCAACGGCAGGACCTACAGCGAACGCTTGAATACGGCGCGCAGTGAGAAAGAACTCAGTGGTATTTTCGACGACTTCATCGGCCGGGTGCCGATGGGCCGTACGCTGTTCGGCGGTTTTAACCCGGTGCACACCGGCGGGCCGATGCAGGTCAGCATCGAATTTGCCGAACAGCACGCCAAGGATTATCCGTATCCGGTTGACGGCACGATCCGCCGTGAAGTGTTCAGCCGCCGTGGTGGCATGTATTTCGGCATCGCACATTTGCTCGGTTATCCGGTGAGTTATCGCGAGCCGCTGTATCGGTTTGCCGATTTCAACGCCGGTTGGTACGCCAGTCGCAATGCCGCGTTTCAGAATGCGGTGAGCCGCGCTTCGGGCATCCCGCTGGCGCTCGATGGCGACCTGATCCGCTACGACTCGATCATGCCCGGCGGCACGGAACTGGCGGTGCGCACCCTCGGCAAGTCGCTGGGCATGCGCAACCCGACGATTCGCGACCAATTGGAGGAGGGCAAAACCCTGGAATTCGAAGAGACCAAGCTCTATCAGCGAGTGTTCGAACTGGCGGAGCAAGCGGAGGGGAAAAAGCTGCCGCGCGCGGTGTTGCCGGGGATCGTGCTGCAGAGCCCGAAGATCACCCGCAAACTCACCACAGCTTGGTTCGCCAAGCGCGTGGACGAGCGCTACAAGCGCTGCATGGCCAAGGCCGGATAAATCAGGCAGACATAAAAAACCCGGCCAAGGGAGCCGGGTTTCTCTGGGTTGTTGCGCTTACAGCCAATCATCAGGCAACGCGACGTTCGATCAGACGATCCGAGCCACCTTCGGCAACGCGACGTTCGATCAGACGATCCGAACCACCTTCGGCAACGCGACGTTCCAGCAGACGATCAGCGCCACCTTCAGCAACGCGACGTTCGATCAGACGATCCGAACCACCTTCAGCCACACGGCTTTCGATCAGTTTGTCCGAGCCGCCTTCGGCGATCATGGTGTGGGCCGGGGTAGCGGCGAAAGCGTTGATAGCGAAGACCGAGAAAGCGATACCGAGAAGAGTTTGGCGTTTCATGATGGTGTGCTCCGGGGTGTTGTTGGTTGGTATGGAGCAGATGTTACGCCCGGGATTTTTTATGAGAACTTCATTGCCGTGATGGTGAACATCGATGCCGATGATGGTTGCCGGAACCCGCAGATCAGAGCCTCACAGCACCTTCACCGCACGCCCGATCGCCTGAATCGGCCCGGTCGGTTTGCCGATCGGCGAGCCATTGGCGCCCTCAAGTGTCAGCTCGAATAGCTGATTGGGTTGCAGCGGCGGTAACTTGTCCAGCGGCACCGACAAGGCCTGCCCGGGTTTGACCAGCCCCAGCGAAACCGGCCCCTGCCAGCCGTCAGCCTTGGTCCAGAATTCCAGAGCCTTGTCGGCTGGTACCTCAACCACGCCGAGCGGAATCAGTTGAATTTCATGCGAATTGCTCGCCTGAATCACCCAGCCCGGCGCCTTGTCCTGCGGCGCGACCAGCACCACCAGATAGCTGGGTTTCGGCGTGGTCTGGGTCAGCAGGATAGAACCCAGAATCAACGTCGCGGCCAAACCGGCTGCGCTCAACCCACGCCAGAGCGGCAGCAGGTTCCACCATGAAGTTGAAGGTGCTTGCCGCGCCAGTCGCCCGATACTGCGCTCGATGCGTTGCCACAACTGCGCCGAGGGTTGCTGCGGCTCCGCGAGATCCGTCAGCTCCAGCAGACGCCGCTCCCAGGCGTCTACCGCTGCGCGCAATTGCGGATCATTCGGCAAACGCCGTTGCACCTCGCTGCGCTGTTCGAACGATAGCGTGCCGAGCACATATTCGCCGGCCAGTTCATCCCGTTCTTGCGCTGATTCGCTGGTCATCCCATGCACTCCCGCAAGGCATTGAGGCTGCGCTTGATCCACGCTTTGACGGTGCCCAGCGGCGTGTCGAGGCGCGCGGCAATTTGCGCGTGGCTGTAGCCGTCGACGTAAGCATGCAGGACGCAACTGCGCCGTTGTGGCTCCAGCTGTTCAAGGCAATGGTAGATGCGCGCCGAATGCGCGTGGGCGTCGAAGCTGGCATCGTCCGCAGCGGTTTCGTGGGCCTCGCTGAACGGCGTTTCCCGGCCGTGATCACGCAGCAGATTCAGCGCCAGATGCCGGGTCACGCTGAACATCCAGCCACGCGCCGAACCGCGCGCCGGGTCAAACCCCGCCGCGCCGTTCCAGATCTTGATGAAGGCCTCATGAACAATGTCCTCCGCCAGCGCCGTATCGCGCACCAGGCGCTTGGCCACGCCGAGCAGACGCGGGCCTTCCTGCACATACAAATCGCGCAGGGCCGCACGCTCGCCACGGGCACAGGCAGCGAGATGGGCTTCGTAATCGAAAACGGATTCGGCTAAAGGCATGTCGTGCAATCTAGCTCACATTCCGTAAACATCCAGAACACATAATTCCCCTTGTAGGAGTGAGCCTGCTCGCGATAGCGGTGTATCAGCAGCATATTCTTCACTGATACACCGCTATCGCGAGCAGGCTCACTCCTACAGGGGATTTGTGGTGTTCCGGAGATCAGTTCGCCGCCCAGAAAATGTAATCAGCCTGGTACTTCACCACTTCCTGCTTGCCCTTGTTCGCCGTCGTGCATTCACTGCCCGGTGCCACGCCGCCCTTGAGCGCGACACGCTGGATGTAACTCACGCCGCTCATCGCGCCTTTACCCTCGGCGGGGTTGGCCTTGACCAGTTGATAGGGCAGGTTGCCCGGAGTCGACGGCGCCACGGCCAGTTGCGTGCCGGTGACTTTCGAACCGTCCTTGGCCTGCCAGGTCGCTGGCGGGCCGAAGTAGGTGCCGACCTGCTTGCCGCTGCGATCATTGAGCACCGCTTTCGGACCGACAAACGTCCACTCGGTCTGCCCGGCCGCGTTGGGCTTGTCGCGGCACTCGTAGGTGATCTCGCCGACGCCGGTGGTTTCCATCGCAATCTTGTGGCCGTCCGGCACTTTGATCGCGTCGGGGTAACTGCTTTGGGCGAAGGTTGTCGAGGACAGGGCGAGCAAACCGGTGAGGCCAATCAGCTGGGTGATGTTCATCAGTGTTATCTCCGAAAAGGGTAGACCGCTGACAGCCGAAGAGGGCTGTTACAGGGACTACCCGTGACGGAGGCGTTTGGATGCAGTGCCTGAAAAATATTTTTTGGACCACTTCTATACCTGTGGGAGCTGGCTTGCCAGCGATAGCGGTGGGTCAGCGAAGGGGATGTCGACTGACCCGGCGCCATCGCTGGCAAGCCAGCTCCCACAGGGTTTTGTGTCGGGCTTGAGGCCGGAGGCGTTCAAGAGCTCTTGGGTGTAGGGGTGTTTGGGTGCGGCGAAAATCTCGCGTGAAGAACCCTGCTCAACCACCTTGCCATCCTTGATCACCATCAAGTCATGCGCCAGCGCATGTACCACCGCCAGATCATGGCTGATGAACAAATAGGTCAGCCCATGCCTGATCTGCAATTGCCGCAACAACTCCACCACCTGTTTCTGCACCGTGCGATCCAGCGCCGAGGTCGGCTCATCGAGCAGAATAAGCGCCGGCTCCAGCACCAGCGCCCGGGCGATGGAGATGCGCTGGCGCTGGCCACCGGAAAACTCGTGGGGATAACGATGGCGGCTCTGCGGATCGAGGCCGACTTCCTCCAGCACCCGGATCACCGCCGCTTCCCGCTCAGCCTCAGTGCCGATACCGTGAGTCAGCAAGCCTTCGGCAATAATCTGCTGCACTGACATCCGTGGGCTGAGGCTGCCGAACGGGTCCTGGAACACCACTTGAATCTGCCGCCGCAACGGCCGCATCAAACGTTGATTGAGCAAGCTCAGTTGCTTGTTACCAAAACGGATATTGCCCTCGGACTCGACCAGCCGCAGGATCGCCTGACCCAGCGTCGATTTACCCGAACCCGACTCACCGACAATCCCCAAAGTCTTGCCGCGTTGCAGGGTGAAACTCACGCCGTCCACGGCTTTGATGTAATCCTGCTGGCGACTGAACAACGCCTTGGGCAATGGAAACCACACCTTCAAATCATCGACTTCGAGCAGGTTGTGGTCGTACTCACTGGGCACCGGCGCACCGCTCGGTTCGGCCTCGATCAACAACCGACTGTAAGGATGCTGCGGCGCGCGAAACAGCGCCTCGCAATCCGCCTGCTCGACGATTTCACCATGGCGCATCACGCATACCCGTTGCGCGATGCGCCGTACCAGATTGAGGTCGTGACTGATCAGCAACAGCGACATGCCGAGGCGTTGCTGCAACTCGATCAACAACTCAAGAATCTTCTGCTGCACCGTGACGTCGAGCGCCGTGGTCGGCTCGTCAGCGATCAACAATTCCGGCTCATTCGCCAGCGCCATCGCAATCATCACCCGTTGCCGTTGACCACCGGAAAGTTGATGCGGATAGGCTTTCAAGCGCTGCAACGGCTGGCGAATGCCGACCAGTTCCAACAGCTCCAACGTCCGTTCACGGGCAGCGCGGCCCTTGAGGCCTTTGTGAATCTCCAGTACTTCGCTGATTTGCTTTTCCACCGTGTGCAGCGGGTTCAGCGAGGTCATCGGCTCCTGGAAAATCATCGCAATGCGGTTGCCGCGCAGGCCGCGCATCTGCTGCTCGCTGGCGTGCAATAAGTCCACGCCGTTATAGCGGATCGCGCCGCTGCTGCTGACGTTCTTGCCCGGCAACAAACGCAGGATCGAATGCGCGGTCACCGACTTGCCTGAGCCGGACTCTCCGACCAGTGCCAGGCACTCGCCGCGGCGGATATCCAGGTTCAAACCGTGCACCACTTCTTGTCCGGCGAATGCGACGCGCAGATCGCGAATTTCAATCAGGTTGTCGTTCATGTCAGCTCCGGGGATCAAATGCATCACGGCAAGCCTCACCGATGAAAACCAACAACGACAAAATCAGCGCCAAAGCAAAAAACGCCGTTAGCCCCAGCCATGGCGCTTGCAGATTGCGCTTGGCCTGTCCGATCAACTCGCCCAGCGACGCGGTGCCGGCCGGCATGCCGAAGCCGAGAAAATCCAGCGCAGTCAGGGTGGCGATGGCGCCGGTGAGAATGAACGGCAGGTAGGTGAGGGTGGAGGTCATCGCGTTGGGCAGGATGTGCCGGCACATCAGTTCGTTGTCGGTCAGGCCCAGCGCTCGCGCGGCTTTGACGTATTCCAGATTGCGTCCACGCAGAAACTCGGCGCGCACCACGTCGACCAGTGCCAGCCAGGAAAACAGCGCCATGATCCCCAGCAACCACCAGAAACTCGGCGAGACGAAGCCGGACAAAATGATCAGCAGGTACAGCACCGGCAACCCCGACCAGATCTCCAGCACCCGTTGCCCGAGCAAGTCGACCCAGCCACCGTAATAACCCTGCAACGCCCCGGCAACGATGCCGATCAATGCACTGATGCCGGTGAGAATCAGCGCAAACAGAATCGATATTCGCGTGCCGAAAATCACCCGCGCCAACACATCCCGCGCCTGATCATCGGTGCCCAGCCAGTTGCTCGATGACGGCGGACTCGGCGCCGGTTCGCTGAGGTCGTAATTGACCGTGTCGTAACTGAACGGGATCGGCGGAAACAGCATCCAGCCGCCCTGATCCTCAATCAGCTTGTGTACGTAACTGCTGGCGTAATCCGGCTGAAACGGCAGCTCGCCGCCGAAATCGGTTTCCAGGTAATCGCTGAGGATCGGGAAGTAAAAAGCGTCGTGATAACGGATCACCAACGGCTTGTCGTTGGCGATCAACTCACCGCCCAGACAAATCAGGCACAAACCGATAAACAGCCACAGCGACCAGCGTCCACGGCGGTTGGCCTTAAACTGAGCCACGCGACGCTGACCAAGAGGGGAGAGAGTGAACATCAGGCAGTCCTCGCCGAGAAGTCGATGCGCGGGTCGAGCAGGGTGTAGCAAAGGTCGCCGATCAGCTTGATCAACAGGCCGAACAGGGTGAACAGGAACAACGCACCGAACACCACTGGGTAATCCCGCGACACCGCCGCTTCGTAACTCATGCGCCCGAGGCCGTCGAGGTTGAAGATGGTTTCGATCAGCAGGGAGCCGGCGAAAAACACCTCGATCAGTGCTGACGGCACTCCGGCCACCACCAACAACATCGCATTGCGAAACACGTGGCCATAGAGCACGCGACGCTCAGTCAGACCCTTGGCCCGCGCGGTGATCACGTACTGGCGGCTGATTTCGTTGAGGAAGCTGTTCTTGGTCAGGATCGTCAACGTGGCGAAGCCGCCAATCACCAGCGCCGTCACCGGCAACACCAGGTGCCAGAGGTAGTCGCCGACCTTGCCCATCGTGCTGAGGCTGTCGAAGTTATCCGAGACCAGCCCCTGCACCGGAAACCAGTTGACGTAGCTGCCACCGGCAAACACCACGATCAACAGAATCGCGAACAGGAACGCCGGCATCGCATAGCCGATGATGATCGCCGTGCTGCTCCAGACATCAAACGCGCTGCCGTTCTTGATCGCTTTGCGAATGCCCAGCGGAATGGAAATCAGGTAAGTGATCAACGTCGCCCATAGACCCAGCGACAGCGACACCGGCAACTTCTGCACGATCAGATCAGTAACCTTGGCGCCGCGAAAAAAACTGCTACCCAGATCCAGCTGCGCGTAGTTTTTCAGCATCAACCACAGGCGTTCGTGCATCGGCTTGTCGAAGCCGTAATGGTGTTTGATTTCCTCGATCAGCGCGGGGTCGAGACCACGGCTGCTGCGGCCCGCGCCGCCAACCGCAGTAACCTCGCCACCACCGCCCACGCTGTGCCCGCCGAAGCCTTGCAAGCGGGCGATGGCTTGCTCCACCGGCCCACCTGGCGCGGCCTGCACAATCAGAAAATTCACCACCAGAATGCACAGCAGCGTCGGGATGATCAGCAGCAATCGTCGGCTCAGATAACGCAGCATGTCACTGGCCCCCCGCGAGTTGAGAGTGCATCTGCTGGGTGGTCAGCGCCTTGGCCGCTACCTCCCACCAGGTGTTGAGGCCTTCGTCATACGCCGGTTGCACGGGTGGCATGCCGAAGCGGTTCTGATACACCGTCGGTGTGCCTTTGGAGTAGTAGTTGGGAATCATGTAGTAACCCCATTGCAGCACCCGATCGAGGGCGCGGGCGTAATGCACCATGGCTTCGCGGCTGTTGGCCTGGACTAGTCCGTCAATCAGTTGATCGACCGCCGGATTGGCCAGCACCATCGAGTTCGAACTGCCGACTTGCGTGGCGCTTTGCGAGGCGTACAGGCTGTACAACTCGCGGCCGGGAGAGACGATCGGATCGCCGCTGCGCGGGAAAGCGACGACGATCATGTCGTAGTCGCGGGCGTTGAGGCGGTTGATGTATTGCGCCGAATCGATCCGGCGCAGATTGAGCGTAATGCCGATCTGCGCGAGGGTGCGTTTGAACGGCAGCAACATGCGATCGAAGCCGCCCTGACCGTCGAGGAAAGTGAACTCCAGCGGCTCACCCGCAGCGTTGACCAGACGATTGTGTTGCGGCGTCCAGCCGGCCTCGGCGAGCAGCTTCAGCGCTTGCAGTTGTTTGTCGCGGATGTAGCCACTGCCATCGGTTTTCGGTGCCTGGTACACCGTGGTGAAAACCTCGTCGGGAATCTGCCCACGCAGCGGTTCGAGGATCTTCAATTCTTCGGCGTCGGGCAGGGCGGTGGCGGCCATTTCGCTTTTTGGCCAGAAGCTGTTCTGGCGCACGTAGAAGCCGCGCATCATCTGTTTGTTGGTCCACTCGAAATCCCACAGCAGGCTGATCGCCTGACGCACGCGGCGATCCTTGAAGAACGGGTTCTGCAGGTTGAACACGAAGCCCTGAGCGGCGGTGGGTTTGTCCGGGGCGAGGATCGACTGTTGCAAACGACCGTCGCGCAATGCCGGGCTGTCATAGCCGACCACATAACCGGACGAGGAGAACTCGCGGTTGTAGTCGAACGCGCCGGCCTGCAGCAGTTGCCGGGCGACGTCGGTGTCACCGTAGAAATTCACCGTGAGCGTGTCGAAGTTGTACATGCCGCGACTGACCGGCAAGTCCTTGCCCCACCAGTCCGGATCACGTTCGAAACTGATACTGCGCCCGGCGTCGACCTTGCTCACCCGGTACGGGCCGCTGCCCAGCGGTGGCTCGAAACCGCCGCCATTGGCGAAGTCGCGGGTTTTCCACCAGTGTTCGGGGACCACGCGCATCGTCGCCAGATCCAGTGCGAGGGTGCGGTTGAGGTTGTTCTTGAAGGTGAAGCGCACCTGTCGTGGGCCTTCGATCAGCACGTCCTGCACATCGGCGTATTGCTGGCGATAACTCAGGCTGCCCTTGGTCATCAACAGGTTGAAGGTGTAGCGCACGTCTTCAGCGGTGATCGGCGTGCCGTCGGCGAAACGTGCTTGTGGATTGAGGGTGAAGCGCACCCAGAGTCCATCGGGGTCGCGCTCGATCTGCTGCGCGACCAGTGCATAAACGGTGTACGGCTCGTCCAGCGAACGAAACGCCAATGGCGAATACACCCAGTCGTTGACCTGCACCACGGAAATGCCCTGATCGGCATACGGGCTGATGTAGTTGTATTGGCCGATCTCCATCGACGCACGGCTGAGCGAACCGCCCTTGGGCGCGTTGGGATCGACGAAATCAAAGTGCTGGAAGTTCGCCGGATACTTCGGCGCTTCGCCGTACACCGTCAGCGCATAACTGCCGCCGGCCAGCGCCGAAGTGCCGGTGCATAACAGCGCACTGCCCAAAAGCAGGCCAGCCATGTTGCGCAAAAAACTCATGAAGTCACCCTCAAAATCCCTGAAGAAACCCGGCCCCCATGTGGGAGCTGGCTTGCCAGCGATAGCGGTATGTCAGTGAAGTAAATGTCGACTGATACAACGCCATCGCTGGCAAGCCAGCTCCCACAGGGTTTTATGGTGCTCGTTCTTTAGAAGTGGTACGTCATGCGCGCAAACAAAGTACGGCCCAGCGGGTCGGTGTAGCGCGGGTCATAGCCGCTCTGGAAGTTGTAGGCCTGGTTGGAAAACGGCGGGTTGCGGTCGAACACATTCTTCATCCCGGCATCGACATCCAGCACCTTGTTGAAGGTGTAACCGGCCGACAGATCCCAGACCGAATACGACGCCACGCGCGCGTGGGTGTCGCGGTCGTAGTCGTTGTAACCCGTGGTGAAACGGTTGGTCAGTGCTGCCCGCGCCGCGCCGAAGGTCCAGCTGCCGGTGAGGTTGTGCTTCCAGCGTGCGATCACGCCGTCACCCTGAAAGTCGCCGACCTTGTCGGTAAACGGGCCTTTGATGGTGCTCTGGAAGTCGTACTCGTCAACATAAGTGCCTTGCAGCCCCAGACCGAACTGACCGTACGGCGTGTTCGGGAAGCGATAGTCCAGCGACACATCGACACCGTTGGTTTCGACGATGCCGAGGTTGGCGTTGCCGGTGACGATGTAGTTGAGCGTGCCATCGGCGTTGCGCACGAAGCGATCCGGGTAAGAGCCGGCCTGATCAAACACGGTGGATTCCGGGAACGGCTGGATCTGGTTGGAGATGTGGATCCACCAGAAATCCAGACCTACCGAGAGGTTGTTGATCGGCTGATAGACGAAGCCCAGCGTTACGTTACGCGCCTTTTCCGGGGCCAGGTCTTCGTTGCCGCCGATCTGGTTGAGGAACTGCTGACCGCAATCGCGGCCGCCGTTGCCGCCTGGTTGCACTACGCCGCCGGTACACAGCACCGGGTCGTTGTAGTAGCCCTGGGTGAAGGTGATGCTGCGCGGCGAATACAACTCATACAGCGACGGCGCACGGAAGCCTTCGCTGTAGGCGCCACGTACCACCAGCTCTTTCAACGGTTGATAACGGAACGAATATTTCGGGTTGGTGGTGCTGCCGAAGTCGCTGTATTTGTCGTGACGCACGGCGGCGGACAGTTCGAGGCTGTCGAGCACCGGCACGTTGATTTCCGCGTAGGCGGCTTTCACGCTGCGGTCGCCTTCGACGCTGCCGGCCGGGTCGATGCCGAGGCTCTGGATGTCGCCGGCGAACGACTCGAAATCCTGATGGAATTTCTCTTTGCGGTACTCGCCACCCAGGGCCAGACCGGACGGACCGGCGCCGAACCAGTCGCCGATTTCACGACTGATACGACCATCGAAACCGGCTACACGGCCCACAGCAGTGGAGTAGGCACCGTGGTAGGCCGCGTTGTCGATGTACTGCTGACCGGCGGCGGACTGCGGGCCGAACGGGTTGAGCAAACCACTGGCCAGACCATTGATCATCGCCTGGTCGCTGACAAAGCCATTGGTGACGCTGGAGACGATTTTGTTCTGGTTGTACGAGGCGCCGACGTTGTAATCCCAGCCGGCGACCAGACCATCGAAACTGAGCAGGAAGCGCTGGCTGGTGTTCTGGTCTTTCGATTCACGCGGGCCGGCAGCGGTTTCACGCCAGTTGACGTCCACCGGTTGGGTCGGGTCGAGGGCGAAATCGGTTGGCGCCGGGGTGATGCCGTTGCCGGGATAGTAGGGCGACGAGGAATCGAGGCTCAGACCGGTCAACGGCGCAGGGCCGATCGCCGTGGCGTTGTTGTTGCGCGACCAGAAGTATTCGAGATTGACGTTGTGATCGTCGCCGAGCTTGCCAGTGGTTTTGCCGAAGAACGAGGTCTTCTCGGTTTGCGGCACCAGGTCGATGTATTCGCGGGTGCTGAAGCGGCACAAACCGTCGCGGGCGATCAGGTTGGGGCCGTTGCAATTACTGTTGGCCAGCGGGTTGGTGGCGTTGCCGTTCTGGCTGTAGTTGCCGGGGAACGCGGTGCCGGAGGTCTGATCGAGGCCGCGACCGGGGGCGTAGTCGGTGGCGAAGGAGCGGTCGTTGGCGTCGAGGTTCTGCTGCTTGTTGTAGTTGAACACGCCGAGGACGTTGAAACGGTCTTCTTCCAGATCGCCGTAGCCCCAACTGGCGCTCATGTCTTTGGTTGCACCGCCGCCGCTGTGGGTCGGGGTTTCGCCGCCGAGGGTCAATTGGCCGTCGGTCAGGGATTTCTTGGTGATGAAGTTGATCACGCCGCCGATGGCGTCGGTGCCGTACAGGGCCGAGGCGCCGTCGCGCAGCACTTCCACACGTTCGATGGCGGCAAACGGGATCATGTTCAGATCCACCGCGCCGCCGGCCGAGTTGGTCCCCGACAAGGCGTTGTTGGCCAGGCGTCGACCGTTGAGCAGCACCAGCGTCTTGTTTGCGCCGATGCCGCGCATGTCGGCGAATGAGGCGCCGCCAGTGGCTGCGCCCACGGAGCCTGCGCTGTTGTTGATCGACTGGCTACCGGTGATGCGCTGCACCAGTTCGGCGGTGGTGGTCACGCCCTGTTTGCGCAGCTCATCGGCCTTGAGAATGGTGATCGGCACCGCCGTTTCCGCATCGACCCGGCGAATCGCCGAACCGGTCACTTCCACCCGTTGCAGTTGCGTGGTCGGCGCAACCACCGCCGCAGCTGCCGGGACGTTAGCGTTGTCGTCCTCGGCCGCCTGCACAGTCCCGGCGCCCATCCCCATGGCCACCAGATACAACGGAACAAAACGGTGGCGAGAAATCGTTGCCACCAATGGTTTGAGCGTGAAGCGTGGAGTGTTCATCAGCATGGTTATTTCCGACTTTTTAGACGTTATCGAATTGGCCTTGTGAGCCCCTCATTGCTCCGCTATCGGTGATACCGCGTGCGGAAAACCACTTTCTTCAAGCAAGCCGATCCCCTCCGAAGACGCGTGGCGTTTTTTCGGTCGGCCGTTTACGACGGGATTCGGTCAGCGGTGCCGGACGCGTGTTTTCAGTACGCGGTCGGCACCGCACTCAGTGGGTGGTCATCACCGATATTTTGGTAATGCCCGAGCGTTCGATAGACGCCATGGCCTTGGCCACCTGGCCGTAATTGACGGCGGAGTCGGCCTGCAACTGCACGCGCACTTCGCTGTCCTTGGCCTTGACCTCTTTGAGGCTGGCTTCCAGTGATTCCGGGGCCAGCTCGGTCTTGGCCAGATAGAACTTGCCGTCCTGATCGACGCTGACCACCACCGGATCCTTCTTCTCGGCGGGGGCGACGGCGTCGGTTTTCGGCAGGTTGACCTTGATCGCGTTGGTCATCAGCGGTGCGGTGACGATGAACACCACCAGCAGCACGAGCATCACGTCGACCAGTGGCGTGACGTTCATTTCGCTGAGCACTTCATCGCTGTCTTGAGTGGAAAAGGACATCAGCTGGCCTCCCGCACGGCGGCCGTGGTTTTGCTGGCGATGGCCTGACGGCTAATGGAAAACGCACTGCGCGAGGCGAGGGCGTCGAAGTCGTGGGCGAAGTCATCCATGTCTGCCGAGGCGAGTTTCAAACGGCGCAGGAAGAAGTTGTAAATCAGTACCGCCGGTACGGCGACAGCGATACCGACGCCGGTGGCGATCAACGCGTGACCGATGGGACCGGCGACCGCTTCAAGGCTGGCCGAGCCTGTTTCGCCGATGCTTTTCAGCGCTTCCATGATTCCCCACACGGTGCCGAACAAACCAATGAACGGCGCGGTGCTGCCAATACTGGCGAGGATCGCCTGACCGTTTTCCAGGGAGCGACGTTCCTTCTGGATCTGCTGGCGCAGGTTGCGTTCCAGGCGATCCGAACGGTTGATGGTGTGCGCCAATTGCTGGGTGGTACGCGGCGAATCTTCCACCAGCAGCGCTTCGAAACCGCTGCTGGCGATACGCGCCAGCGCGCCCGGATACTGGCTGGCGTGTTCGGCGGCGGTGAGCAGATCCGGCGCGCCCCAGAAGGCTTTGCTGAATTGTTTGTTCTGCGCTTTCTGCCGCAGGTACTGCGCCGACTTGACCAGCAGGATCGCCCAGCTGACCACGGAAAACAGCACCAGACCCCAGAGCACGCCGGGGACAATCATCGAAGACAAATCGTTCATGGTGACACCTCGCTTGCGTTATTCGGTTGTGCGTTGATTGAGCGTTCGGTTATTGCGGCAATTTGAAATCGATGGTCTGGGTGGCGAAGCCGTCAATCGGCGTATCACCGCGTTTGGCCGGAATAAATTTCCAGTTCTTCACGGCGGCAACAGCAGCATCATCCAGTTGCGGTTTGCCGCTGGATTTGGTCACCGTCACCGTGCCGGCGCGACCGCTGGCGAGTACCTGAATGCGCAGCACCACGCTGCCTTCCCAGTTGCGCCGCAGTGCTAGCGACGGGTATTCCGGCGGCGGGTTGCCAAGGCTGGCGAGACCGGAAATCGCTGCCGACTCCTTGACCGGACCCGGCGCGGCGGCAGGAGCCGGTGGCGCGCTCGGGGTGGCCGGGGCAGCAGGAGCCGCCGGTTGTGCCGGCGCCGGTGGCGCTTTCGGTGGCTCGACCTTTTTCACCGGTTTCGGCTTCTCGACCGGTTTCGGTTTTTCGATCGGCTTGGGTTTCTCCACCGGTTTCGGC